>Ga0265292_1000301_pt1 | contig 80688 bp, 72 predicted proteins | sample Munlanlewell296A_FD_189080 | JGI IMG/M metagenome (GOLD analysis project Ga0265292, IMG submission 189080) | Leachate microbial communities from a municipal landfill in Southern Ontario, Canada - Leachate well 296A | ecosystem: Engineered > Solid waste > Landfill > Unclassified | place: Canada...
TGAAAAATAGGCAGCTAACAGTTTAGACGCTGCGAAACCTTGTCGTTATGCAACCTGCAGGGCTTAAACATATATTAGGAAACCCCAAAGCCGATCGAAAAAAATCAACATCGCAAAAAGCTCAAATTGAAAAGGGCTTGACGATTGGGTGTCCGGTTTCATAGAATACAAAAGACCGGTAGAAGTTACGGTTCAAATTAAGGCTGGCCGATGGAGATAACCTTTTTGAGCCAAAAGTTTTAGAAACGATGGACGAGAGTTAATGGCCCGTAAACGCAAGAAACTCTTGTAAACGTCGGAGTAAAAGGTGAAGGGAAGGATTTTCAGGAAGAGGGTTTGCGCGGGATTTTGTGATTTTGTGAAAAAAAGCCCGGAAAAAAGATCGCGAGGAATAATAAGGAACCACGTTTAAGCAGATGGACAACGGATTAGGGACGAAACTATTTTCCATGGCATCGCTTTCCGCAACAGAAACTAATTAATGCGATCAGCGGTAAGTATTCGATGTTCGTCTATGGTGGGTGACATACCGATATGGACATACAAGCCGTGATGAACGCAGTAGCGGATTGCCTCCGAGCGCATGAATTAATCCATTTCCGTATTATTTGTTATTTTTCACAATCCAGTATTCTTTGTATTCCCGGCAAAATTACTTTTTGACATCCGAGTCCATTCGGATGAATCCCATCAGGAACATAGGTATCAAACAATCGGGGATCACAAATCAGAATCTCTTTCCAGGCCAGATAATGATCGATCAATAAATAGTTCCACTCAATAGCGACATCACGATATACCTGATAATATTGCTCAATATCCGGGCGAATTTGTAAATGTTCCCGAATCGGCGGATTCATCGTCATGAGGATAATTTGGCATTTGGGATTTTGATCGCAAATCCGATCACATATATTTTCCAGATTTAATCGGCACAGTTGAATGGATGTCCTGAATGGTACATACGCATCGTTTATTGCGAATTCTATAAAAACCACATCGGGCTTTTCGCGGAGTACTCGTTCCTCCAGATGTCCCACTCCCCATCCAGACCATTGCGCCGCCTCACCGCGATTTATCACTGTGACCAACCCGGGAAACCGGTCATCTAAAAATCGGCGCAGCCCTTCTACCCACTCCCCATTTGCAGTCAGGCTGGTTCCGTAGGTTACAACGCGGCATTGTTCGTTTTGCCTTAAACGATCCAGAAACATAATCTCGTTCCTTTACATCTTTTCCAGGAGTTTCCAGCAATACAGTTGCATTCGTGGTAAATGGAACGGCCCTTTCCACATGTTGCCTTTGAGCGTACATGAAACTGTCCCGTCACGGTGCAGGTAGCCGAACCACTCGCCGTGTTTCTTATCCGGAAAGTGGGCATAGGCCCAGTCGTGAATCCGCTCGTGCCATTTTTCGTATTTCGCGTCGCCCGTCAAATGGTGGGCCAGAAGCGTGGCGTAAATAGCCTCATTATGCGGCCACCAGAGTTTCATATCGTGCTCGTACTGCTCGCAGGGAAGATTTTTACAGTCACGAAAATACAGTATCCCTCCGAATTCGGGGTCCCAGCCCCAATCCAGCGACCAATCCAGTATCTTCAGGGCTAACGCAAGTAGTAATTTATCCCCGCGTTCACGGGCCTCGTGCATGATGAACCAGGCTGTTTCGATGGCATGGCCTGGGTTAATCACTCGACCCATCGGCTCGTCGAGAAACTCCCCGTTCGGTCCGACGTTTTCCAGTACGCACTTAAAGTCCGATTTGAGAAAATGACGCTCGATCTCGTGGATTGCATCGTCAGCCACTTTTTTATAGAGAGGATCGTTGTCGATCTGCCGCAGAATCTGAGTCGTTGCCAGCAGGATCATGGGCATGGCGTGGGATTTTAACTGGCGGGTGGACGGAATCAATTTCGGCTCAAGCAGACCTGCGGTGTTGCTATATCGGATCAACAGCCGGTATATCTCCAAGGCCTTTGCTTGCGCTCGTTGGTCGTCGCTCGCCTTGGCATATTCGGCGAAAGCGATGGCTCCAAAAATTTCAGAAAACACGTACCGGCGTTTGCGCAGTGGGTTACCGACACGGGTCACGCTGTAGAACATTCGTCCGTCTGTGTCAAAGGCGTGCCGAGTAAGAAAATCGATACCGTGTTTGGCCAAAGCCAACCATTCCTTACGCGGCTCAACGGTATTGTACAGCCGCGACAGCAACCAGGTAAAGCGTCCCTGTATCCAGATGGGCTTGTCGGTGCCGACCACCGAGCCATCGGCGTCCAGAAAGGTCAGAAAGCCTCCGCATTCCTGATCCACGGCATGATTCTGCCAAAAGGGAACGGTGTCGTTTAATAACCCGTCGCGGTAAATGGCCAGGTATTTTTTAATTGTCTCTGATTTCATAACGGTGTCCTAAAAGTTTCCGCGACAGCCAAGGCCGCCGGTTTGGGTTTGCCCTCGAAATCGATAATCGAGGTATTGGAATTGCAAGGAAAACAGTCGTGTCCCATCCAAAGAATTATTCCTCCACAGCCTGGAAATCGTTCTTTGCATATTTTGACAACGAAAGCAAGGGCCTGTTTTTGACGGTCCTGACTCCATGCGACATATTCTTCGATATCTTTGGGAGTTCGTCCGTGTTCCTTAACCAGAGTCGGATAATCCACCCACCAATTGGTATGCCGTCGCCAAAGGGGATTTTCTGATGTTGGCGGCATGGGATCATATTCTCCGCTGTAACGTCGAATCAGATCAGCCGATGAGGAACCGGGAGTACCTACTTCAGAACGAAACAATGCGTCATCGTTTCGCCAATAGTCCTCCCACTCCGACATACTGCCTGGAAGATTCCACGGGCCATGTACGTCCCAATGTACCCCTTTTCCCAAATTTTCCTTTCGCCCGTGAACCCGAGGTCCGCTGGGTGAAGCGGGCAAAAAACGGCGGGTGGAATCTTCTCTTTTTACAATATCCTCAAGCATGGTAAGTAAGGGATGCTCAATTCCTACCGGAACGTAACTGCCGTCGCGCGTGATTAATTCGTTTCCACCACACCATAGAATTAACGAAGGATGATGTTGACGGCGCTGGATATAAGATTCGGCCACAAGCTTCATTTCACGAATAAAGGGTTCATCGTCGGGCGGGTAGTCCTCGCATCCTGAGGAACTCAACGGAAATTCCTGCCAGACCATGATTCCCAATTCGTCACAAAGATTGTAAAAGATTTCTTTTTCCAAAATAGCTCCACCCCAGACGCGAAGAATATTAAAGCCCAAATCGCGGTAAAGCATGAGACGTTTTTGATAATCGTCTTCGGTTACATCGGCAAAGTTCGGACGTATGGGAACCCAGTTGGCTCCCTGCAAAAAGATTGGTTTATTGTTGACCACACAGACCCACGGATCGGCGTTTTCGGGAGCGTCTTTACATGGCTTCCAGGAGACATTGCGAAAACCGACCCTGTGAATCTTCTCGCCAAGACGCATTCCTTGGGCGTCCAAAAGAACGCATCGTAAAGTATAGAGTGGTTGAGGACCCTGCAAATTCGGCCACCACAATTCAACCTGCAGCCCGGACCAGATAATATTTTGGGCGTTGAATTCCTCGGCAGAAATAATTTGCTCACGAATGATTCGATTATCATTCTCCAGGATCAACTGAACCCGGCAGTCGTTTACATAATCAATTTGCCCCCATATCTGAACAAAGCAATCGTTCAAATCATTTCGGACATCCGCGATGGCGCGAAATTCGCGTATCTCCTGTCCATCGGTGATTTCGAGCAAAATGTCGTCCCATACGCCAATCTGCACCAATCGACAGGTCCAGTCCCAAAAATAATTGAATCGTACCTTCCACTGTGTCATTTTCGAGGTGTAGCCAAACTGTCCCAGCCAGCGGGGAGGACAGTCGAAGATAATCTGAAGGATGTTGCCCTTATCTTTTAAATGACTCGTCAGCTCGTAATTCCAGGGACGGTGTGAGACATTAAATTCACCAACATCCACACCATTAAGACGTATCCATCCGCTGCCATCCAAGCCGAGACACTTTAATCGAATTGTTTTCCCGGGAGCAATCCAATCATCGGGTAATCTCGTTTCATATACCCAGTGCAAGTTTTCCACCCACTCGCATTGTCGATGTCCAAGGCCAAGGTTCCAGTCGGGAATAAGCTTAGCGTCTCGAAGCGATTCCTGTACCGACCCCGGCACGCTAATCGTAATCGGATAGACCTCGGCTGCGGGAGATGTGCCCAGTTCCACGGGTTGCCCTAATCGCCATAGAAACGGTTGCCAACCGGTCAGAGTCCATTTAAGTTCCGAGAGATTATGACCAATTTTACCGCTCATTGGGTTTTCCTTCCCATTTGGGCGTTTTCATCGCATTGGTTTGTAAGGAGATAGTTTCCGGGTTCCAATTTACGTATGTCCTGTCCGTAGGGCATCCTGGCCGTTGCGGTAGTATCGGTTGGCACTTCGATCTTCCACTCAAAGTATCCATTTTCTTGCCGCCATTCGCTCACAATCCGACCGTGCGGGCTGTCATGATACGCCTTGACCCACGTCAATCCCCGAATGGGATAAGGTTCCAGGAAAAAGTGTTTAAAGCCGGGGTGGTCGCAATCAGGACGTATTCCGGCCAGAGTGTTATAAAACAAATTGTCAAACCCGCCCATCATGGGATGATTGAGCGACCGCGGGCCGTTGGATTGATCGACTTCCGGCTCGCCCCAATACTCCCAAAGAGTGGTGGCCCCACGGCTAATAAGGTCGCCGAAACTGGGATATGTGTTCTGGTGCATCAGGTCCAGTGCCGTATGGCCTTGGCCAAAACGGATCAACACCTCAAACAGATATCGAATCCCCATGATACCGACGCTGGAGTGTAAGTTATGGGTTTCCCGCACGTCCCTGACGAGGCTGCGAAAAACGCCTGATTCGCTACCGGAGGGTACCAGGCCAAAGTGTAAGGCCATGGCGTCTGCCGTCTGTGAACCGAAGGTGCAGCATTTTGAATCGTAGAGGTTTACAATAAATGACTGGCGGATGTGACATATCCATTCGTCATATCGGCATGCATCATCTGAATGACCAAGCTGATTAGCCACTTTTGACATTATGCGTGCGCATTCGTAAAACCAAATCGTTGTGGTGAGAATCGGGGGCGTGTACGTGGGAGCGGTGCTGTTTTTGGGATCACACCAATCGCCGAGACCGCCTTCCACCAGCCAGTTGTCCGCTTTGTGTCTAAAGTGCTCCAAAACTGCGCGCATGCCCTCCCAGTGTTGTTCAAGAACGTATCGATTTCCATAATAGACATACAGATACCAGGGAATGAGGATTAATGCGGCCATCCAGTCGGGCGAGGCGGTTCCGCATGTCCTTTTACCGGGGGCAATATAAAAAGGAAGCCCACCGTTCCTGACTCGCGTGGTCTCGATGTCATCCAAATATTTTTCCCAGAAGGCCTGGCCTTGAAAGTTGTAAATTGAGTATTCACAGACGAGGTGAGCGTCCCCGAGCCAGCCGCAACGTTCGCGGACCGGGCAATCTTCGGGGATTCCGTGGAGGTTGCTTCGATGGGTCCAAAGGACCATTTGGTGAAGTTGATTAAGCCGTTCGTCAGAGCATTTGAAGGATCCCGCTGGCAACAAGGCGGTGTGGACAACGATACCCGTGATTTCTTCGTGAGTTGGACGGCCAGGCCAGCCCGTGATTTCCACATAGCGAAATCCATGATAGGTAAAGCGAGGTTCCCACGTTTCCAGGCCACCCCCTTTACAGATATAGGTATCGGTTTGCTCCACCCGAATGGCAAAAACACCTGTACTGGCCATATCGACCATTCCGTCGGGCGCGATGGTCTCGGAGAACCGCAGTCGAATGAGCGTGCCCGCCGGAGCATTCACACGGATACGCGCCCAACCCGCGAAATTTTGTCCCATGTCCACGACCCAACACCCAACACACGGTTCAGTGATCGATACGGGAACAATCTCTTCGATTACCTTGATTGGAGGTATTAGCTGGGGTTCAAGTCGCCCGCCCGGTGGTGACAGAATCTCTACGGATTTCCAGCCAACGGCGTCAAAACCAGGTATATTCCAACCTGGGATTTCCAAACGAGCATCGTAGCTTTCCCCGGCATAGACGTTGCTGCGGGTGATAGGCCCGATTGCGCAAAACCAATTTTCATCGGTGGAAACTACAAGGCACGTGCCGTTGGATTGATCAATCGTTAATTGCGCCAACAGACGGGGAGGACCATAGGGTAGCCCCTTTCCGTCGCACCAGACACAATCCTGATTGAACCAACCATCCCCCAACATCACACCGAGAACATTGTATCCGGGCTGCAACTGACTCGTAACATCGTACGTAACGTACAGGCAACGCAAATCGTAATCGGTTTGCGCTGGATCAAGAACGTGGTCGCCAACTCGGCAGCCATTGAGATAGGCCTCGTAATACCCTAATCCACAGATGGTTAATGTCGCGGAGGTAACTGTAGCCTCCACCTTGAATTCCCGGCGCAATAAAGGGGATGACCGGCCTCGAAAAACCTCCGGCATACCAATCCACCGGGCAGAAGGAAATATTTCATGAAGATTATTATCGACTCTCATTCCTCAACTTCCATCCTTCGTCCAGCAAAGTAAGATAATTTTCTATCGGTATATACGGTGCGATGCTGTTGCCCGAGCCAAGAGCATAACCACCTGTTCGGCCTAAATTGTACACCAGAAACCGGGTATATTCCCGAACTTCTTCTTCCGTGCCTCGGCACAGACGATCGACGTCGAAACCACCCAAAACGGCAATCCGGTCGCCGTATTTCTTTTTCGCTTCGGTAACGGGAAGAATGGCGTCCTCATAGGAATGCTTGGCATCTATTTCCACTTTGTCGATCAATTCGTCCATAACGGCAGAAAGATTTCCGCAGGAGTGTAAAATACAGGGTTTGTTTTGGTCGTGAATGATTCGGACCAGTCTCCGATACCAGGGAAAAACAAATTCCCGGATATCCGAGGGAGAAATCAGTGTTTGAGTTTTGTAACCCAGATCATCACTAATAACTATCGCCCCCACGTTGGGATCGCGTGCCATCCCGGAATATATCACTTCATAAATTTGTCCGATCCGTTCAAAGATGTCAAAAACCAATCCGCGGTCATCCGCCAGGAGATAGCACAGACCGGCATACCCGCATAAACCTTCAGCCATTTCAAATATCCCTCCGGTCTGGCCTATGATCTTCATTCCTTCCGGAAGAATGAGACCAACTTTTTCAAACTCGGGGAATGTGATCTGTTCCGGAGTTGGCCAAGTGAACGCCTCAAAACTCTCACGATTTGTGATTGGATAATCATGGCTGGTATCTACCAGACTTCCCAGTTTGATTGGGACATTTGGCCAAACCGGTACGTAGTCATACCCTGCCTGGCAATAAAATTCCACGGTATCGACAGTGGTTTTCACTTCCTTGCCCAAGGCCATACTCATTACCGGATAATTGACAAAGAGTTCATAAAAGGGAACATACTCAGGTATGCGCCGCCGCCATAGCACATCTAACAAGACATCAAATTGAGGAAATGGTGAAATGGTTAGATCGTGTAAATTTTGCACCCTTTTCGTCATGATGGCTCCCTTCCGGTCGGTGGAACGTAGTTCTTCATTCCACCGTGCTGTTTCCATCCGCGGTAGAGCAACAGCAGGAATACCAGTGATATGGCCTCAAACGAGACGGTCCAGAGAGGAATATATCGATAGTAAAAGATGTCACCGTGATAGATCGTTTTCATCAGGTCCATGAAGCCTCCGGCGAATACGCCGCCCAGGATGGCGGAAATGGAGCGAACCATCGCGTCAGCCGAACAAAACTGTCCATATCGCTCCTTGGGCAGCAGGGACATGTACATGGGCAGAGCTGCCGCTGTGTACATGACGTTCATCGGCAGGGTAATGCAGGCTAGCACAATGGCAATCTTCAGGACTTGCGGGGGGGTAAAATCGAAAAAGAGATAAATAAGCGCCGCGGGAGCCATCAATGTGATCAGGAACTTGGCTCCGACCATCACCCGCAGCGGATGTATCTTGTCCGACAACATTCCAGCCGGAAACAAGAGGATCGTACTGACGATGCCCGCGATACCTCCGATTTTGCCCAACTGGTTCAGTGTCAGACCCAGCGAATCCCGGTATAAAAAGACGTTGAAGATTCCGATGCAAGTGGCCACCTGCCAGAAAGCATTGGAAAGAAAAAAATACCAGAAAAACCGGCAGGTGAAGCACTCGGTCATGTACGTTCGTGCCGAGGCCAAAAAGCCTGTTTGACCTCCCACATTCTCCGGAGGCGGAGGGTAACTTCCCTCCCGGACTTTCCAGCACATCAGCATGAAGGCAGCAAAGTACAACACCGCGGCTCCCAGGAAGATTTCCCGCATGTGCGTCTCGGCATATCGGTAGATGAACAAGCTATACAAGGAGCTGGCCCCCACGCCGATGACTCGAAATAAGGCCATGCACCGGGCTAGGTAAGCCTTGGGCACCACGTCGTTAAACAAGTAGTAGTAGACCGAGGACACGAACATGTTGAAGAATTGAAAGCCTATCAGGAGGATACCGATCAATACCAGGATCACCGTCGTCGGATTCAGACCTCCCGACCAGATCGACAGTATCCGATGCAGACCTCGGCCCAGATTGTCGCTAAAGGCCATCAGGATCAGCATGAGCGTCAACATCGGTGTGGCGAAAAGCAGGAACGGAATCCGCCGGCCCCATTTGCTGCGGTAACGGTCGGACTTGAAACTGACAATCGGATTGATCATGAAGTTCATCGAACTTGGGATTGTGGTGATGAACAATCCCAACAACCAGTTGGGAGCCCCCAGACTTCTGAGTTTCAAGGGCAGAACGGTGGGAATGACCGTCTCCATCAACGTAAAGCAAAAATCCCCCCACAAGAGCCAAAGAAAAAGGGTAATCAACCCCATTCTGGTGTATGTGAGCGTCCCGGCACGATAGCGGTCGGCATCTTCGGGAAGGGAAAGAGCCTCCGTGCTTGACGGACCGCGGGATTTCTGTTCGGTGAGCGTATCTACCATAATGATACAATCTTTTTCCTGGTTACAGAAATAATCTCGTTCGGCTCCCGAAAAGGATCAAGTAGAGCCTCGACAATCAGCATGGCCGGGTAGTATCGTTTGTACTCCCATAAACCGTGTTCCACCAAAAGCAGGACTGTTTTGTTTTGCGCCGGGGACTGAGCGATGATCCGAAAGACCGTTAATGCATCGGAAAGTCTTTTTTCGCAGTATAGCGACGCCTGATCCCATTTGTTTTGATATACAGTTGCCAAAGCCTTTAAATCAAATTCTTCCAACAGCATCGGATCGTGTCCGCCCCAGTGGCAAGGGAACCCTTTGATAACGAACGCGACATCCTCCTGTTCACCGCGGAGTTCGCACATGCGTTTGACCATATCCAGCGTGGTTGGCGTTACGGCAGTATCGTCCGTATCCCACTCATAAGCGAATGGAACCTCGATATGCCGTCCGGGACCGGGCAAATCCTCCCACATGAGATTGATCGATGGATCAAACGTCTTTAACGTTTCAAAACTTTTATGAACTCCACCTAGATGTATTCCCGCACTCACATATAAATCAGGATACACCTTCTTAACAGCCTCGATAATATGTCCGGCAAACTTAACAAACAGAGGCCCCACTCCATCCTTGCCCGCTTGTTGACATGTCGGGCAATTCAAACGGCAGCTCCCTCCGAATTCCGTGCCCCCCACCTGAAAACAAATGCCATCGGGCGACAGGGGCGCGTATTCGTCATTCACAATTTTAAGAACCTTATCCCGCCACTCAGCGGCGTCGTGTTCACTATTCAGGCATACGGGCGAGTTCCAGCTCCAGTTAAAGCCCCACAACACTCGTATTCCCAACTGATGAGCGTAATCCTGAATCGTCCGTGCGTCAAACGGAACCTTCTGATGCCAGAGAACCACGCTGTCCATTCCGGAAAGACGCATGTGGTCCAGGTACCGTTTCCAGTTAAACACCCGACCGCCCCAGGTCCACAAACCAATATGATCGATTTTATTCTTCATTGTAACTTATGCCAAGTTGAAAAAAACTTAAATGTCAGGGTTGATCTGGAAGTGCTCGCAATATCTCCTGAACAGGCCATGCGCCTGAGGAAAAGCGGAATGCGGACTCAAAAAATGCGAAAACTCAAATGTGATAGCTTTTTCCACACCGGCCTCGGCGGCGGCATTTAATTTCAGCAGAAGCTTTTCCCAGCGTATGGGTAAAAATCTGGTGGCAGGTAAATCTCTGTCAAAAGTCTCCGTGTTTGTCCAGCAGGTTAAACCATGCTTTTCAGCAAGGGTTTTATTGATCTGGAGAAACTCCGGCAACAAAGGAAAATCAATCTGTCCATCCTGAAATGCGACAATGTCCACTGCTCCCGCGATACCGGCCATGATTTCATTCCATTCTTTTTCATGCTGATGAGCGGTGATATTGCCCTCTATGTGCCTGGGTAGTTCCTTCGTGCCTGCGATGTAGGGAGAAATGAGTACCTTACCACCACCAGAAAGATCTTTGCATAGTCGGCCGGTGCGATGAAAAACGGACGTCATTTCTCCTGAATTACGTGAAATTTCCCATGGCAAATACCATCCCTTGAATGATTTATACTTCCCATAACGGCTCCAGGCCTCCTCCGCCACGTGTAGGCTCAAATCAAGTTCTTCATTAACCTGTCCGTCCAGCCAATACTTATGTGAGTCGTACAACCCGAAGTAAAAGTCCATACCATATTTATCGGACAGTTCCAGAAATAACTGAACCAGGTCAACGGGTGGTTTATAGCACTTTTCGCGTTTCATAAGAATAAGAGATGGATAGGTCAACCATTTGCGCCACCCGCACCGAATCAAAATTACAGTATCGATGCCGATAGATTTCATAGTTCGGAAGTCTTCGTCCCATTCCTGCCGGCCCCAGTTCTGGCTAACAATATCGACACTTATTTCGTCGAGGAAAGTTCCGGAAAATTTCAAACTTTTATTTTCCTTTTTTTTCAATTTCCACCGGGGTTCATTTGTTATGGGTGTTGCATTTCCTTACGTTTCCAAATTCTTTCTTCCGCGTGTGTCGGCCCGACAGGATCCACGACAAGATCACCGGCGATTTTATTTCGGTACGCGTCCAATTGCGCTATCGCCTGTGTGAAGGACTCGTGCAGTTTCTTTCGTTCGGGGCTTGCGGGGTCGGTCTTGTTCCATTGCGCCCACGCTTGGCAGGTCATCACAAAAAGCTTTGAGTGATTAAGACCTTTTTGCAGGAATTCAATACGTTGGGATGCAGTTTTATCGTCTTTCGTCAATCGCTGGGCCGTCTGTAATAATTGTTCTGCCTTGGGGTAACATTGCGGCGGGATGAATTCATGCGCCCGACGGATAAAATTGGACGACCAGGGCATATCCTTTGCGGAATGAGAAAGCGTTACGGCTTCCCAGTAATCAAAATATTGTTTTATCGTCTTTTTGGCAGATCCGAAACTGGAATAGTATTCATCCAGAATAGCATCCACCTTCATGTCCGGCCGCACGTGGATGCGTCCGAGTAAATAGAGCATGGGTCCCTGGATACCCCATTGGCCGGTCAGGGAATCAAAATCTGTGGCGATCAATCCGTTGGCTACGGCATGTTGAAATTCCATACCAAATTCATGGGAAAAAATATACGGTACGGTGAAACCTGCGCCAACATAGAAATAATTCGGGCGTAAGACCATTTTTGCCCCTGTTTGCGCCCAGCCGTCCCAGTCCTTTTGCAGAATATCAATTCCTTCTTTTCCTTCGGGATTGCTTTTCAAAGGGAATTTGTAGGGCGGAACATCTCTCAGGACAATATGATCGTTGAGTTTAATGCTTTTATCCGGCGCACCGGCATAGACTCCATACGCCAGTCCGATTACTGTCGCGTCGGGGTCGTGCTTCTTGGCTTCCTGCTGAAGTGCCAGGAGAAATTTCGCCGCTCGATTGGATAACGAGGGCGTTCCCTTGGGCCATCCGCTGGCCTGACGGAAAGCGCCGTCCCACTGCTTGCACTTTTCACAGGTGCACGCCGCATCCTTCGGTGTGTAATCGTTCAAATTGCCGTTGACCCAGATATCAGGATGAGTTTTGCGGGTTTCCAGCCAGTCGGAAATGATCTGTTTGTGCAAGTCCGGATTGGAAACGCACAATTGCACGTGCGCCGGATGACCTACAGGACGACGTGCTCCTTCGGGAGTAAGAGCGAAATACTCAGGATGAGTCTTGCCGAAACGTGCCCAGTAGTCCATGAAGGCGTGTCCATATTCCATCGTTACCGTGCGCACAAAACGATGCCTTCGGAGCCACCGCGTCGTTTCCTGCAGGAAATCGCCGTAGACTTTCGCTGAACACACGCCGTTCCAATCAGAACCGCGAAAATCCCCGGGCGGGAAACGAAGCCGGGTATGGATAAACCGGGGTTGACCGTTTCGTTTACCGGGCGAAACGGCGATAGATTCTTTACGAGGAACATACGTTCCTAATTCCCCAGGCCAAACCCATCGCACACCCAAATCAGCATCAAGCCATTCATAAACCGCGAGTAACGTTCCCATGGACATTAAATCCTTATATACGGGATCGCCCTCCCGATCATCGCTTCCCGCTAAAAACATAGCTTGATCGGTAACCATAATCACATATTGATTTTTCTTCATCTTTCCTGTATCCAGACCGGCATGAGCGGCCGCGGCGCAGGAACCGATGTAAATCTTTCCAAGAGACGAATCGGAATCTGAACCTTCGGCTACCACCCGCAACGTTACTCCGGTCGCCTTCTCGATATGTTTTTGCATTTCCACTGCCGCCAGGGCGGCGACGGGTGGATTGTCTTTGGGAACTACCAGAATCGCCTTGGCCGTAGAACCGCTGACGATTTCAAATCCGGATACCGTTGCGGATAACAAAAGAATCAGGGTTAGAGACAAACATACCTTCCACATTGAAAATAAAGTCATCATTTTATCCTTTCGTATCAAGTGTTACATGAAGGGAGGTTAATATTAGAACACAAGGATCAGTTTCTGTCCCAGTAATTACCACCGGTGCCGATTAAATTCCCCTGTCCCAATTCAAACCAGGGATAGGAGGGGTTAGATATTTTAAGGCGAGTAGCGTGGCCATCCAGCCAGAGAATATTCAATCCTCCTGCGTGCCGGGCATGAGGGAAAGGGTCCGTAAGAATATAACAAGGGATATCCATTACAAAATAATAACCGGATTGATACCAGAGGTCACGGTAGCTATCAACCAAGAGCAGGGTATTGGTCGGATCCTGAATTTGGGAAAGTCTTGCCGGGCGTGGAGGATAGGTGAACCAATTCATATTATCACCATAGTAATAGCTGCTCCCCAGATGAAAGGCGCTATACCCATAATTCACATTCCACGTATTAGAATTCGCCTCTTGATTAAGTGTCGGACACAGCCAAATTTTACTCCGACGCCAGTCTAAAGGCATATATTTATTTTCAACAAGGATTTGCGGCCAGTAAACCTCATAGCCCTGCTTACCTCGCCAATTCGGAACAAGAGTTCCGAAATCCTGTTCATACATTTGCCAGGCCAAAGCGAATTGCTTCTCATGATTGAGGCAGACTATATTTCTGGATTGTTCCCGAGCCAGGGACAAGGCCGGCAGTAAAATGGAAACCAGCACCGCGATGATGGCCACCACCACCAAAAGCTCGATCAAGGTAAATCCGTTCTTCTTTTTCATGTTATCGCCTCGATTATTCACAACAAGTTTAGTTATTGCGGCGACCCACGGTCGAGCGGGCCGCCACGGTTAATACATTTCTCTATTAAAACTCTTACTCAAAGTTCGCCAAGACGGTCGCCAGGTCGCTTGACGTTACTTCATTATCGGCGTCGAGGTCCGCATCCACATTCCAATTTAAATTCTCAGGTTTAGCGTCCATCGCCGCCAGCACCGCCGCCAAATCCGTGGCATTTACCGCTCCGTCATTGTTTACGTCACCAGCCTTGCGCACAGCCCGAGCTCCCATGAAGCCAGCATCCGAGGCTCCGGTCAGGATTGCTGCGGGACAGTTGCTCGCAAGGTACATGTAAGCATGGGAACCGATATTCGTGGAGGCGAAAAGCGGCTGAACCGCCGTCAGACAATCCGTTCCCAGCGTAACCCGTCCGTATGTAGGATTCAGGGTGTTGTTCCAAAATCCGCTGTAGGTTACGGTTACGTTGTCAGTCGGGTCGTTATTGAAAACACCAACCCCCTGGTTATCGACAAATAGACAATCCTTGATCACCAACTGATTCGATGCATACATAACACGAATACCGTTGCCCGTGTTTCCATAAGACGTACAATTTTCCACCAAAACACTATAATTCCTCGGGTCCGTTAGGTTTGTCGTCTCGAATAAAAGCCCGGTTCCACCGTTAGATTCAAAGATGCAGTTCTTCACGGTGATGTCCGACAGTGTTTGAGTGCCGGTATTCGGCTCGAAGTCAATCCCGCACTGGGGCAATAAAGCTGCTCCCGACGACGTAGCCCGGAAGGTGCAATTGTCCACCGTTAGGTTATCCACACTGATCACGGTCATTCCCTGCCGATAATTACTGTCGCAGATGACATTCCGGATAATGATATTTGATCCCGCCGAATGCTCGGCCGTTGCTCCCAGATAGATTCCGTCTCCGCCGGTTTCCTTGATAGTTATTCCGGAAATCGTAACATCCGTGCAACCATTCAAATTGATACCGTGACGCCATTGGGCGGGTACCGCATGCTGCTGGTCGCCGTAGTATCCGTCCCACAGAGACGTATCGGTGAATCCGTCCCAGATGGAGGAGTAGGTAACCGTCCATACCTGACTATTGTTGTCCACGATGGGACCATCCGGGGGAACGACATTATGAGGAGCAATATCCATTCCTGCAACCACGACCCCGATTTCGGACAGACCCTTAAAGTCGGTGGTACCGCTGCTCTGGTTGTTCAAACCGGAAATGGTCAGGTAACGGCCCGATGCACCGGTCGTCAGATCGATAACACCCTCGGGATCGTAATCCGTATAAGGTTTAGCAGTGACCATCTGGCCGGTTGCGAGCGTGCCGGAGCCGACCTCGGTGGTTGGGTTGGGGGTACCCCCTAAGTAGATTTTAACATCTTTGAAACCCCACACTGTGTTGTCCGGGCTAAGCCCGCCGAAATTCCAGAGCTTGATCTGCTCAACAGTGTAGGTGGTTCCCATGTCGATGTAGATGTTGGCAGGACCTGCCACATTTGCCGACAACCATCCGCCTCCCTCACCAATCAGAGAAACATAGTCGCTCTTCCACATCTTGAATGTCGTATTATCGCCGGTCAATTTCACACCCGTCAGATCGGTCCCGGTAAACAGACAAGAGTTTCCCGGCAGGAATTCCCCGCGTTTGGCTACGATGTTCACTCCCGACGCGAAAATGATCTCCTGATCAGATACCAGGGTTATCGGCCTAACGATCCAATCGGTTCCCATATTTGGGACATGAACGAATTTCGCGTGAGTATTAATAGCAGCCTGAAGGGCGTTCGTGGCGTCGTTAGGATCATAACCAAACGTGGATGCATCCACTGACTCCGGCGGAATGACATAAACCCCAATTTCGGACAGACCCTTAAGGTAGGTGGGATCGCCCGTGGTCCATTGGTTGCTTAAACCGGCAACGGTCAGGTAACGGCCTGATGCGCCGGACGTCAAATTGATCGTGCCGTCAGGAATAGGGTAATTCGCATAAGGTTGACCACTGACTTCATGCCCGCGTGGGAGGATACCTGAGCCAACTTCGGTGGTCGGATTGGGGTCAGCACCCAAATAGATTTTGACATCCTTGAAACCCCATACTGTGTTATCCGGACTAGTCCCACCTATATTCCAGAGCTTGATCCGCTGAACGTTGTAGGAAACGCCCATGTCGATGAAGATTTTAGCCGTCTCCTCCACATTTCCCGACAACCACCCGCCTCCACAAGGTGGAGGACCGACGGGGTCAAGCACCTGCGCATCACCGTAGTACCCGTCCCACAACGCATAGGCCCCGCCAAAGATCGACGAATAGGTAACCGACCAGGTATGACCATAGCCATCCACGATAGGGCCGCCCAGTGGTACATTATGCGGGGCGACGTCCACCGAGGTGTCAAGAACCATAACCGCGATTTCGGACAAACCTTTCAAGTCGGCCCACCCGTAACCATCCAAACCGCTAATCGTCAGGTACCGGCCTGAGGCACCCGATGTCAGATTGATCGTGCCTTCGGGAGTATAATTCGCATAAGGTTGAGCATTGGCCGTATGTCCTGCCGGGAGGAGCACTGAGCCAACTTCGGTCGTTGGATGGGAAGTATTGTCCAAGTAAATTTTTACGTTTTTGAAGCCACTGATAGCGGCATTGACCCCGCCGGAATTCCAAAGTTTAATCTGCTGAACATTGTAGGAAACGCCCATGTCGATCCAGATGTCAGCGGGACCTGCCACATTTCCCGACAGCCACCCGCCTCCCACAGGTCCAGTACCTTCTGGGGGAGGAGTTCCAATAAGGTCAAGAACCTGCTGATCGCCGTAGTACCCGTCCCACAAAGCATAGGCCCCGCCAAAAATTGACGAGTAGGTTACGGTCCAGGTATTACTGTTGACATCCACGATAGGACCACCCAGTGGTACATTATGCGGGGCGATGTCCACTAAAGTTCCAAAACCAGGAATTCCAAGCACAAGGACCACAGCCAGAACCATTAAACAAATTTTTCCAACTTCTTTCGTCTTCATGAATCATCTCCTTTTGGCCAATGGCCAAACTCACCACACTTGTCGGCAGATTTTCGATTCATGTCACAAGACCGCCGACATCATCTTGTAAATATCAGCCGTTGCGGCGTAAGCTACAAGCTTAACCACATTTTACAGTTTAATCGAAATTTTATTATGAGTCAACAAAAAAACGAATATTTCTTTTACTGAACAATATGAAATAACTAAAATATCGCATATCCACTTAAAATATAAAGGGTAACATATTTTTCAAAAAACTGTAAAATTCGAAATAATTTTGTTGATTTGTTGAATATTTCAATTTATAATAGAGAGCATGATTACTATAACGCCCAAGAAGGTTCGTCTTTCGGATATCGCCCAAGCGGCTGACATTTCGTTGTCCACCGCGTCGATGGCCCTTTCCGATCACCCTCGGATTAACTCGGAAACCAAAAAGCTTGTTCAGCGTTTGAGCAAGAAGTTCGGCTATCTACGTCCCGGGGACCGAAACAGCCTGTTAAAGAAAACCACCAACGGACAGAAATCCATACGGTTTGGTTTTTTGATCGTCGGCAATCGCCCAAGTGATGATGTATTTGCCTCGCTTCTGCATTCGATGACCATTTATGCCAAGGAGCTGAATGTTCGGTTGGAGGTTTCCTCGATTGAAAATGTTGGAAACTCCGTCAACGTCCAGCGGCAAGTGTCTGACTTTGTTCATGAACTAGACGGCCTGCTCATTGAGGGTCTTATAGATAAGGAGTTATTGAGTTTTATAGAAAAAACAAATATTCCGTACTTGGTTCAGGGAAATATCATCACGAAACCCGGTGAAGTTCCCCCGAATTTCGGACACTTCATAAGCGAAGATAATCGTGCCATGGGATATCTTGGAACGGGGCGTCTAATCGCTTGCGGGCATCGGCGGATTGGATTTATCTGTGAAAAAATTTATCATGGCCTTTGGATGCATAATTGGCTGGCCGGTTATCAGTTGGCCCACCTTGACGCGAACTTGGGTTTAGACCCCGGGTTGATCCATGTTGCGGGAGAAACCTTTGTCGGTGGTATTCCCGCCGCAAGGCATTTCAGTTCCATGGCGAATCCGCCAACGGCTTATCTTGTTCCGGATTTTCGAATCGGAGCCTCCTTTATTAATGAGATGCAAAGCAGGGGAATATCCATACCCCGCGAATCAATTATCCTGGGCGGTGTGCCGGACGTTGCCGTAAAATATCATCTTGAAAGCTATCCGGCCATTTGTGCCGATCATATCCTTATGGGAAGAGTTTCAATAGAAAACCTGTACCGTCTTTATCAAAATCCCACTCCCTATTCCACAGCCATTAATATCCCTTTTACGACCTGTAATCTACCGGAGCCTCTATGACCACCCTAAGCGGCAATTTTGAATATGGACCAGTGGGTTTCTGGTTTTTGAACGATCGGCTCGAACCTTCGGCGATTGATTTCCAACTGGATGAATTCAAGAAACAGGGATTTTCCAGTGTGGTGCTGCACCCCCGGGATGGTCTGGCCACCCCGTACCTGTCCGAATCGTGGTTCCGATCTGTTGAATATATTATTCAAGGATGCCGAATCCGTGGCCTTCGGCCGTGGTTCTATGATGAAAACCCCTTTCCCAGCGGATCGGCAGGGGGCATGCTCCTGAACCGTTTTCCCCATCTGGTCGCCCAGCGGCTGAGCTTTACGACCCTGACCGCTCAGGCCGAGGAGGGATGGATTCGTACCGCACTGCCTGGGACCGGGCGGTTGCTTAGGGTTTTCGCCCTCCCAAAGGACAATAACGGCGAGGTTGAAGATGTCACTCCCTACGCCGGCCTGGTTGCCGACCGCTGGTACGTCCAGGGAAATCGAACCCAGGCGTACGGGCCGCCCTTTGCCGACTATCCCTGTCATCCGCACTGGCGCGCATGGCACGATCAGGAATGCTGGACGCTGGACTGGCCCGTCGAAGGCCACGGGGAAAGGCAACTTTTAGTCGTCCAAATCATAAAGGCGGGAGACTCCCATCACGGCGATTACGTGGACCTTCTGCATCCCGAGACTACGCAACATTTCTTGGAATTGACGTATGAGCGGACGCGGCAGCGGTTGGGACCGGAGCGTTTTGGGCACTTTGCCGCCGCCTTTACCGACGAACCACACCTGACCGGCCCGTTTCCCTGGAGTGAGATTTTGCCCCACGAATATCAGCGGACGTATCAGGAGGATATCCTGGACCTGCTGCCGCACCTGGCGATGAATATCAGCGACCAAAGCCCGTTAGTCCGGTATCGCTACCGAAGACTCCTGGGTTTGCTCTGGGAAGAGAACTTCATCCAACCCCTCTCCCACTGGTGCCAAAAGCACGGATTGCCCTTGACAGGGCATATCTCTCCGGAAGAGGATCCCATTTTGATGACCCTTCAGGTTCCGGGTTGGCCAAGGGTGATGTCGCACCTGGATTGGCCTGGTTACGATTTGGTGCTTTCCCCGTTTGGTCCGGGCGAGGCGGCCAAGATGCTCGGTCCCAAGCTGGTCGCTTCACTCGCCCACCAGCACGGCAAAACGAACCTGATGACCGAATGCCTGGGATGCTGCGGAGAGGATTTGACGATTGGAGCCATGAAGAGAATGATCGACTGGCTGGCCATCTTCGGTTTTGACCGGTATGTTATCCACGGCCAATTTTACAGTCTCGACGGTCAGCGCAAGCGAGAAGCCCCGCCCTCAATCTTTTACCAGGCTCCCTACTGGCAGCACTTTGGGGTCTTGAGTGACCACATCCGCACCATCAGCGAATGGAACGCCTCCGGAGACCCTGTTCGCCCGATTGCCGTGCTGTACCCGATCTCGGCATTCATGGCATGGTCGCCTGTTGAAAACGTCAAGGCGATTCATCTGGCCCAACACCTTGGCCACCTGTGCGGAACTCTGATGGGGGCGGGATTGGATTTTGAGTTTGTGACCGACCAGGATTTGACCGGGGCCGCCGTACGCGAGAGTCAAAAGGAATTTACCGTCGGTCAGGCGACCTATCAGACCCTGATTCTTCCTGCCGTTACCGTCCTGGATGCTGAAAGTATAAATGCCTTGGAGCGGCTTCAAAAGGCCGCCATTCCCATCGAATCCCTGACGGCAGGCATTTCGGCTATCGAGCCGGGCGGCCCAGCCGCAGCTTTCCCTGAAACAAGCATGGAATCCCTTCGGGCTAAACTGATCCGCAAGTTCCGCGACTGGGTTCGTTTTCCCGCCGATCGTAAGCTTTACGTGCAGTCCCGTCGGATTGACGGAAAGCTGGAACGGCGGGTATGGAACCCCTCCGATGAACCCCTCCGTCTTAACGTGCCAGATGGAACCGTAACCCTTGAGCCCTGGCAGACAGTGATTCTTGGAAAAAAGAGCATCCAGATCAACCCGCCGACCCCCGCCATCGACATAAGCGCGGCGTTCTGCGGCGACTGGTCGCTTATGCCGGAAGAACCCAATACCCTGGTCTTAGGCAGATGGCAACTACAGACTGCGGATGGATCGGTTTGTCTCGTGCGATTGCCCACGCGAACACAAGCACCCCTCTGGGACTTGGACCACCAGATTGTGACCCTCTGGACCGAACTGATCGTGGACGATCCCTTGCCGGAGGCGGAACTCTGGTTTGATCGATCGACCTTTAGCGGTCCATACGAGCTAAAGGTCAACGGCATCCAGGTCGGACCGGCCGAAGCCATCCAACGGCACGATTTACATGAACGGCGGATCGCCGTCGGTGGACTTCTAAAGATTGGGATCAATCGCATCGAAGTGCAGGTTGGCCCGATTCTGCAGGGTCATCCGGCTGTGCTTGATCCCCTGCGTTTGGTGGGGTGGTTCGGTGTCCTGCGAACCGATCATGAGATTCCAGGCGACGAGGCGGCCGATGTGCGGCCTGAGTGGTATAAGACCCTTTGCGACGACGATAAGAGTCTGCCACGAGTCCGCCGGATCGATCGGTCGCTAAGGATTTCGAGTCCGCAGGACTGGACATGCCTGGGTTTCCCGCACTATTCCGGCACCATGACCTATAGTGCCTCCTTTGCGGTGGAGGATCGGTCGGGGGCTTGGTGCCTGGAGTTCCCGGCTCTTTTGACTGATAGCTTTCAAATCCTGATTAACAATGTGGAAGCCGGGACTGGTGCCTGGACACCTTGCCGACTGGACATCACTGATAAAATTCACCCCGGAACCAATACATTGGCCATCCGGGTCAGCAATACGTCCATTAATCGAACCGGAGGAACGGTGAGGCCCAGCGGGTTACTGTGCCTTCCGAAGCTACTCATGCGGCAGGTCCATGTGCCTAGCAAAGCAGGCCCATCACCTTCGTTGCCACAACGGGAACCCGCACAAAAGCCCTACCATTCGCAAACAACCGCCCTCTGATCAAAGCACCTTTACCGATTAATGATTCCGGTCACGGCTTCCACTCTGGAAAAATCGGCGTTGGGAGGAACATTGTCGGCCATGCCCAGGATAAAACCTCGTCGGCCTTTTAAGGGTAGGATAACTTCCTTCATGTATTGCTCAAATTTTTCATAACTTCCACCTTCGCGGCAGACAAGCACGGCGGGAAGTCCGCCCTGGAGGACCACTTGGCCCTTCAGACGATCAATGGCCTCGGAAAGCTCGATATCGGCCATCGGTTTACTGACGATGGCCTCAACGACATCCAATCCGCAGCCGGGGACCAGCGACAAAAGATTTTGCGTCCGTCCGCACCAATGTCCTTCGAAGATTTTTCCTTTGGCCGAGGTAATCTTTTTGGCTTCCCGATAAAAAGGAATGGCATATTCCTTGAAAATGTCCGGCGAGATGGTTGTCCCGTCCATGTTGTCGCCAGTGGAGATGATATCCACAGGACCGTCCGCCAGAACACGATAACCCTGCAGGAAACTTTCAAAATAGGCCTTGATCAGCGTATCGACGTCCTTACGATGATCTGCCCACAGATAAAAACCGTTCATATAGCCCGCATCAGTCTTGCAGAATTGGATAAACGGAACACAGAAGGTCTGGGTAAGCACCACCCCATCATCGCCCGTCTCGGCCAAGGCCTTTACCGTCGGCTCATAATCCGGCTCGTAATGAGTAGCGTTCACCACGTACGTCAAGACCCTCAGGTCTTCCAGGTTCTTTATAAAATGCTCGGCAAGAAATTGGGATCGATGTTCGCCCTCGGTTTGCTGGTAGACCTCGCGCACAGAGCCGAGAGGCGTATGATATTCATGAACCTGGTCGCCCTTGACATCTGTCCGAATTTCACGAACTGAGGAATCCAGTACCTGCTTAAATCCGGAAACGCGGTTCCAGATATACCCGCCAATGGCCCGAACGATAGAATTTCGCGACATCTCTTTGAATTGTTCCGGCACGGTTCCTTCGGCTCGATTAACCGTCAGCCAATAATCGAAGTTGGGAGCCCAGACCAGTTCATCGACTTTTTCGTTTCGCAACGCTTTAAGAAAACGCTCGCGTTTTGTCATACAAACCTTTCAACGATTCAATATGTGTCACCGGGCGTTTCACAACCAGCCGGTGGCTTGGGAAAGAAGTTTAACAGAATAAACAAAATTTGTCCAGAAAACACCGACGGAACCCCGTGAGCTGAATGTCCTCTGCATAGTCCTTGGCTGGTCCAAGTCTTTGATTGTCTTAACAAAGGTGGTGGCGATTGGCACTGTCGGGCACTTGGAAAACGCGGTGACCTTCTCGTCCACTCAATTGGTTATGGATGATGGTTATTTCCGATAACAAAATTTGCGAAATAAATAGAATTGGGAAAACCTTTATGGTTAAAATAAAACTCTTTTGGAGCTAAACCAATGATCAATATTTGCGTTCTGGGTTCCAGCACGGGCTGGACCCCTGGTCTGGTGACCGATTTGATGTGTGTCTTCGATGAGCCGATGGAAATCCGTCTGATCGATATCAATCCTAAGAACGCGATACTGTGCAAAGAATGGTGCGACGTCGCCAGTAAGCATCATGGCCGAAAAGATAAGGCCATTGCCTTTTCAGATCGTCGAAAGGCCCTCAAGGGCGCGGACGTGGTGATTATCACTCTGTCCACGGGCGGCTTGAATGCCATGAAAAATGATTTGGCCATTCCCGAAAAATATGGAATCTACGGCACGGTGGGCGACACCAGCGGTCCGGGAGGATGGTCCCGGTCGATCCGAAATATTCCCATTTTTATGGAATTCGCTAAGGATTTCGCCAAGCTCTGTCCGACAGCATTTATCGCCAATTATACCAACCCAATGTCGTCGTTGACGGCCACCTTGGCGTTGGGATGCCCAAACCCGGTGGTAGGTCTGTGTCATGCCTATTTTGAAACCAAGGACGTGATCCAAAAGATTTTCGGCTTGAAGGATTGGAGTAAGCTGTCTCTTTCCATCGCCGGAATGAATCACTTTACCTGGGTCGTTGATTTCAACGTCGGCAAGGATGATGGTTATAAACTCCTGCGGAAAAAAGTCGGCAAAGGCTCGCTTCACAACGTGCTTCCCAAAGAAAGCAAAGACGAAATCGGCTATTCGTCCAGACATGCTTTGTGCGTCGAATTTTACGACGCCTTCGGATATCTGCCCTATCCCGCCGACCGGCACACCAGTGAATTTGTCTCATTTACTTTGACCGGAAAGCCGGGATCGGTCCCGAAATTTACCGCCAGGGATGGAAACGGGCTTTCCTACGAAACCTTCAAATACTGCAATATCAAGCGAACCACCATCGAACAGCGCCGATGGTGGATGCCGGAACGTAATAAGCGAATGCTGGATATGATCAGCGGAAAAGCCCCCATGCCCGCCAAGAGCCGGGAAACCGTCTCGGAAATGCTCCTGGCCTATTTACGCAATCAGCCATTTACCGAATCAGTCAATACCCTCAACATCGGCCAAATTTCCGGATTGCCGCTCGGGTGCTGCGTGGAAACTTTGGGAGTGGTCGATGGCCTGGGCGTTCGGCCATTGATGGTTCCCAATGTTCCCGAACATCTGCTGGAAATCATGCGCCCACAAGCCGTGTGCCAGAAATGGATCACCCAGGGTATGATCGAAGGAAAGAAAGACCTCCTTTTCCAGGCTCTGTATCGCGATCCGCAGTGCGCCCACTTAAAGCCGCACGAAATCCGAGCCTTGGCAGCGGAACTGTTTGCAGCGAACAAACCCTTTTTACCGCCATCGCTGCGGTAAATTATTCAGTAACGTATGTTTCGGAGTAAAGAACAATGACTTCAAAAGAACGTGTAATGTGGTCCTTGAACTGGCGGGAGCCGGACCGGGTTCCCCTTCAAATTTACCTGACCCCGGAGATGAGCCGAAAACTGCAAAGTCACTTCGCGGGTAGGAATGTCCTCGAATGTCTCGGAATCGATTTTCGTGCGGTCGGACCGGATTATATGGGGAAAATCAAAGAACCCCACGATGGTATCCATTATGACATTTGGGGCGCCGGATACAGAAAAGTCGAACACGGCCAGGCGGGAACCTATGATGAAGCAGTCGTGTTACCCTTGGCCGAACTGACAACGATGGACGACGTCGAAAAATACCCCTGGCCCAGTCCCGACGATTACGACTATTCCAGTCTAGCCGAAAAATGCGATCAGGTAAAAAATTATGCCGTCTGCCTCGGTGGGGCGGGGATGCCTGATATCGTCAACGGGGTCTCCCGCGGACGGGGAATGGAGCAGGTGGTGATGGACATCGCTCTGCGCGACGAGGTCGGCCTGGCCATCATCGACAAACGTGTCAACTTCTGGTATGAGTTTCTCCGCCGAAGCCTTCAGGCCGCCAAAGGGAAAGTCGATATCCTTTGCCTCGGTGAAGACTGCGGAAACCAAAACGGAAGAATGTTTTCTCCGAAGGACTTCGATGAAGTCTTCCGCCCACGATTGAAAAAATTCTATGACCTGGCCCACGAGTTCGGGGCCAAGGCCATGATGCACTCCTGCGGCGATACCCACGAAATTCAACCGACGTTCATCGACATGGGCCTGGATATCCTCGACGCCATGCAGCCGGAACCGGCGGGAATGCACCCGGAAACCATTCGAAACCAGTGCAAGGGCAAACTGGCCTTTTGTGGGTTGATCAGCACGCAACAAACGTTACCCTTCGGCACGGTGGAAGATTGTCGAAAAGAGGCCCGGCATCGCCTCGACGTTATTGCTCCCGGGGGGGGTTACATCTTCTCTCCTGCCCACTGCATTCAGCCCGATACCCCCTTAGAAAATGTTTTGGCTATCTACGAGGAGGTATTGGGTAGAAAATTGACTTATCATGTGACTGGATGAATTCCGGAATTATTTGCCAAGAACCAAGACGACAAATACTCTCGATGGTAGAACATGCCCTTTTATACATCGCCCAATCCGGAAAGGTGCTGACGGCCCGGCAACTTCATGCCCAGGCGAATCGTGCGGTGGGTCGGGAGGTCTCTGTGGCGTATGTTTACCGCCTGCTCCATCGGCACGATTGGCGAAAACTTGGGCCGCGGCCTGTCCGTTTGACGGTCAAATCTCCTGCTTGATCTTGCCCTGCGTGGACACCGAGACGATGTCGATGTTCCTGGCCCAAGTTTCGCGGGAATTCGCGGATGACTGGAATCTGATGTTTCTGGACGGAGCGAGTTGGCATCGGGCTAAAGACCTTCCGTAGCCTGACGGAGGTGGCTGACCGCCTTTGTCAAGGATTCCGGCAACTGGCAGCCCAACCGGACTTGGTCCAATCACTGACTTGCTTCGACTGGAACAATACTCTACGTATGACGTCAAATTGTATCATACGGATATGGATAGGGACATGGACATACAAGCTGTTATGAACGCAGTAGCGGATATTTGCCTCCGAGCGCATTAACTAGTTCCTGTTGCGGAAACAGACTTTTGTCATTCCCGCGAAAGCGGGAATCCAGTTTTTGGGTCTGGATACCCGCTTTCGCGGGTATGACATTTTCGGTTTTTACCTTTCCGCAACAGGAACTAACTAATCCATTTCCGTATAATTTGAAAAATATTTTAACCGCTCAACCAGGCTAGCTCCAGATGGAAATCGAGGGTTCTTGAAGACTGCCCGACAGCCGTAGGGGGCTAGTTAAAGACATGAGGTTACTTTTTCCCAATCGCGCGTTGTTGGCGGAAAAATTCCGTCAGCAAGGAACTCGCCTCCTCCGCCAGCACACCACGACGGATTTGCGGCCGATGGTTAAGCCGGGAATCGGATAATAGATTATATAAGCTCTCCACCGCCCCTGCCTTGGGGTCGGGCGCCCCGTAGACAACTCGGTCAATCCGGGCCAGGACAATGGCACCGGCGCACATGACGCAGGGTTCAAGCGTAACATAAAGTGTGCAATTGGAAAGCCGCCAGTCGCCCATTGCCGAAGCGGCGGCGGTAATGGCCAGAATTTCCGCATGGGCCGTCGGATCGTGGAGCATCTGACGCTGATTAAAACCTTTACCGATCACTTTCTCTTCATGGACCACGACCGCACCGACCGGAACCTCATTGGCGGCAAAGGCATCCTCCGCCAGCCGAAGGGCCTGGCGCATGAAATATTCATCCGGATCAAAATTTGTCATCTTCTTAAAAACTCGAAACGCGAAACCTGAAACTCGAAACCAAAAATAAAGCGGAGTGCTTCATAAGCCGAATTCTGTTTCCGCAGCAATGGCGGAGGTGGTCATTTATCTAGGCCTGCCGTTACCGACAGGCTCAAGCGGCCTACCCGGGACTCTTCTGGAGGGGACGAGTCGGGTCAACTCGCAGCCGGTTTTCACCGACTCTGGTCCCTTATTTGGCCTTGCTGGCGGTGGGGTTTGCCCTGCCGGAACTGTCACCAGTCCCGCGGTGAGCTCTTACCTCACCATTTCACCCTTACCGGGTCATTTCCGTAAAGAAATAACTCGGCGGTATATTTTCTGTGGCACTTTCCCGAGGGTCACCCCTGGTGGTCATTAGCCACCACCGTACCCTTCCCAGTTCGGACTTTCCTCCCTGTAAGGTAGGCGTTGGCCCACCGTACAGAGCGACCACCTGAAGCACTCCGTTGTTCATATTATAATGTGCCGGATTGAAAAATAGTAGGGGGTTTGTTAACCAAACGTAATCCCTCAGTCTTTTCTGGCCGCTTCTTTAAGAGGCACGACCGTAAGGGAGTGTTCTTCCCACGGCCAGAAAAGACTGAGGGATTACAACCAAACAAATTCCATCCTTGATCAAATAGGTTAAAAATGGGTATATTGGAGACACGATGAGTGGTGAAATGGCCAGAAAACTTCGACTGCATCCAGCCCCCACGGAAGAACCGGTGGAAAAAAACAAACCCCACGGACGATCCGAAGGTGATTGGAAGATTCTTGCCTTCGTCCTGGCGGTTGGAGCAGGATTGGGGATTTTGAGTCATGTTTACTTTTCATTTATGCGATACTATCGGGCGGAGGGACGCATCGTCATCAAGGGAATCAGCCAGGAAGTTTATCCATCCGCGGTTCGCAAGCACCTGGTGGGAATGCTAAGCTGTAATTTACCTATCGGGACTGATGAGCAAACATCGATTCAGAAATTAATTCGCCAGGGACAGCTTAGTATTTTTCCTTCCGACAAGCAGACGATTTCGTTGCTCGTCAGCGGATCGGACAGGGAAAGCACACGCAAGTTGGTTGAGGATATCGCTTTGTCATATGTGGCTTATATGAATGAAAATCAGGGTCCGCAGAGTCCAGAAATTCTAAAAGAGTATAAAGAGCTTCAGCTCCAGCATGGGCGAATGAGGCTCCAGATCAGCAATCTGACGCAAGATTTGCCGCATGAGAAAATCGACCAGGTTCTGAACACGGTGTCGCGGAGGATACAGGACCGGGGCACAGAGGCGGACGGGTTGATCAGCCGGCTGGACAAGGTCAATAAGGACATTTCCGCACTTCGCGACCAGTTGGCGCACCCGACATTAAAACTGGACCCCCAGCGGTGGAACCAGATCAGGCACTCGGACCGGATGTATTCAGGAGACTTAAATGCTCTCCGAGGCAAACACGCCGATTATATGTCCAACCTGGAATCGGACATGAAGGAGCTGACAAGTTCGCTGAACCAGCTTCACAATCTGCTTAAAACGATTTCCGCTAAGATCAGCCAACAGCTTCAAATACAACTTCCGGAGGATCTTTCTGACGATCTACTGGAAATGAACCTGGCGGTGGAAAAGTATGACGGTCAGGTGGTTCGATTTGGCGAGCGTTGGGAGCGGTACCAGGCGAAACTCGTTGAATTGCTTTCCAGCCCGGCGGAGGCGGATTTCGACGGGATCGGCACCTTGCTTTCGCAGTTACGGCAGGATTTGCTGCAAAGATGCTCTCGGCTGCCCACTCGCATGGAAGGACTGTTTAATCAATTACGCCAGGGTTCGGGGCAACCGGGTAAATTATCCGGTCTGACGGCCCGAAATGTGGCCAGTTCCGGCATTTCCGGTGATCTGGGACAGGTTTTGGACACGTGGCGAAAAATAACGTTTCATTTAAATCGGCTATTTCCCGACGGGAACGTTAATTTGCTGACGTTGGGACGGGTGTGCCGATCGCTGCAATGGCGGCTGAATTTTCGTGAAAAGCAACTCAGGCAGATGATCGAAGAGCAACAGTTGGCAATTCAAAAACGAGAAACGCAAAACAACCTGGTCCTGCTTCAGAAAGAATTTGAGCAAACGAGTGGGAAGCTGATTGAGTTATATCGGCAATTTTCGGGCGACCAGCGGCAGTGGGTGGATATCAGCAAACGCTGGCCGGCATTGCAGCGGACGCAAGAGTCGATTCGGAAAAATGAGATTCAAATGGCCCAGATCGAAAAAGAGTTAGGTGAGGAAAACGTTTCCCTGGGCCACGAGCGGTTAGAAACACGGCCGGCGATCGTGCGGGCCTACAGTTACGCTGGGATTGATCCGAAATGGGAAATCCTGTGGATGATCCTGCCGGTGATCATTGGACTGGGGGTGACGGGAGTCCTCCGGCCAGAGGTTTTTAGAGTGATATTTTTATTTTGATCCAAATCTTTTTCGACATTCGTCGAGAATGACGGTGGTGGCGGTGGCCCCGATGCGAGTCGCACCGGCGGATTGAAATTCCAGAAGTTTTTCCAGACTGCGAATGCCACCGGCGGCTTTGACCTGGACCTGCGGCGGGGAAAATGTACGCATCAGCTTTACGTCCTCAACGGCGGCTCCCGAAGAGCCGAAACCAGTGGATGTTTTCACAAAATCCACCTTCAATTCGCCGCAGATTTCACATAACTTTATTTTGTGCTCCTCACGCAGGTAACAATTTTCAAAGATGACTTTGACGATGGCCCCCGCCACATGCGCGATCGTTACCACCGCTTCGATATCCCGTCGGACATAATCCCAGTCTCCGCTTAAGACCTTTCCGATGTTGACCACCATATCAAGTTCCACGGCGCCCTGTTCGATGGTCTGCTGCGATTCGGCGGCTTTGACGGACGTGGGGTGCGAGCCGTGAGGAAATCCAATAGTAACCCCTGGTTTGACAGTGGAGCCTTTCAGAATTTCAGCGACCATTTTGACGGCATAAGGTTTTACGCAGACACCGGCCACGTTGTGCTCTCTGGCCAGTTCGGCACCCTGTCGGATTTCCTCATCCGTCATCGTCGGCGACAGCAGAGAATGATCGATCATTTTGGCGATTTCATTACAGTTAAAATTCATTTTGGTTATAGTTTTCAGAAAGCCTTTACAATGCCAATCACCGCAATACCCAGAAGGGTCAGGGCGATAATCACCGTCAGAGCGAAGTTGATTTTTGCGTAGTTGCTTTGCTGCCGAACCAGGTCGATAATCGGCTGGATTTGTAACGCCAATCCTTTGGCGAATTCCTCGCGATTGGCCTGCTGGATTTCCGCGTAACGAGCCAACGAGGCCACATGCCGTCCTAATGTATCCATAGTCCGAAGCAGCGCCCGGTCGGTCTGATTGTCGGATTGGAGCTGATCCTCGATGGCAGACAATTTTTCCGATTGCTCACGCGAAGACTTGGGAACCGCCTCCAAAGCTCCGCTGAGGCGATCCGTGGTTGATGTCAACCGCTGGACCTCGGAGAGCATCTGCTCGAGAATTTTTCCGTGCCGGTCCATGAGGGTGACATGTTTATCCTGGTTTTGCGCCATTTGCAGAAGATTCTGACTCTGGTTGTCGAAGCCCTGGCTCAATTTGTCCAGCGTACTGACGAGTTTTTCATTGGTTTGCGTCATTTGCTCAATCGAAGACTCAGTCAGCAGAGAAAGCTGCCGGCGCTGCATCCATCGGCCGATAGCGCCGGGAGTGCCGGGGTCGGTATCGGTATCTTCCTGCGGTTCCTCGGTATGGATTTTCAATTCGCTCTCCACATTCAGTTCGTTCGCGGAATCGCTGAGTTCCGGTTCGAAATCTTTATTCCCAATTCGATCCGTAACCTGTTTCCACCATTTTTTTACCATCGCACATACCCTCCAATTAAATCGTTCGTAATTGAGCTTTGCATGATTCCGCCAAAGCCTGGATCACCCGCTGCTGATCAGCGTCAACCTCTTCGTGCGTCAGGCTGCGGTCCAGATTGCGATATCGCAAAGTGAAGAACAAACTCTTTTGCCCCTTCGGAATTTGCTTGCCTCGGAAAAGTTCACCGAAGTCAATGGATTCCAGATCGGAAATCCGCAATCCCAGTATGACGCGTTCGATTGTTTCCCAGGAAACCTGTTCATCAACAATAATGGAAAGGTCCCGTTCGATGGCGGGGAATTTCGGAAGAGGCGAAAAGACCGCCGGCTCAAACGGCAGATCGGTCATCACGTCAAAGTTGATCTCGGCCACCGCCGACGGTTTTTTCAGATCGAATATTTTTTGCGTTTCGGGATTAATCGTCCCGATAATGCCGATAGGTCTGGAGCCAAGAAAAACCTGGGCCGACTGATCGGGCAGGAACCACGGCATCGGTTTGGAAACGAGCCGAATCTTCTCAGGACTGTTAATCAGCCGGAACATCAATTCCAGCGTCCCACGGACACTCCGCACATCGGCCAGGGAAGATAAGATCGCCAGATGCTTTTCCTCCAGAGGCAACTTGCCCGCAGGGTTAGGCCGATAGGTCCGGGCGATTTCATAAACATCCGAGACGGCATTTCCCGCGTCCTGGTTCAGAACACGAACCGAGAGCAATGACGGGATCAGCGAACAACGAAGGGCGTCGTTGACCTGTCGGCGGGTGCTGGCGACACGAAGAACGTTGTCGGACGGCACGTCTGTAAAAAGGGCTGCGAACTTCGGTTCGACCAGGGTAACGGTAACGGCTTCGCTGAACCCGCATTGATTTAATGCCTGGTGAACGAGCCGGGTCATTTTTTCCATCCTGGACGAGGAGACGGCGGTAATGCTTATCGAATCGACCGTAGGAATTTTGTTCAAACCTACAATGCGCCCGATTTCCTCGACAAGGTCGATGGGACGTGAAACTTCCGCCCGAAACGGCAGGGAAAGGACTGTCATTTTTTCGCTGTCATGCCCCTCAATCGCAAAACCAAGCGATTTTAAAATCCGCAGCACCACCGGAATTTCAACCTCAATGCCCAGAACGTCCTTTATTTTTTTGAATTTCAATTCGATCTTCGTTGGCGTAACTGGTTTAGTCCAGACGTCAATCTCGCCCTGGGCCGCCTCACCGCCGCAGAGTCTAACAATCAGATCGACCGCCCGACGCGACGCCCAATCCACATTAACCGGATCGATCCTCCGCTCGAAGCGATAGGAGGAATCTGAATGCAAATTAAATTTGCGAGCAGTCCGGCGGATGCAAACGGGGTCGAATTCCGCGCTTTCGAGTAAAATGTCTTTTGTCGATTCTGAGACTTCGCTATTAATCCCGCCCATGATTCCAGCCAGCGCAACCGCCCGTTCTGCGTCGGCGATGACGAGCGTTTCGGAATCCAGCTCGTGCGCAGAGTGATCGATGGCGACGAAGCGTTCCCCGGGCTTGGCCGGACGAACGATGATTTTTCGACCGCTGAGCTTATCCAGATCGAACGCATGAAGTGGCTGGCCGGTTTCCATCAGCACATAATTCGTGATATCGACGACATTGTTGATGCTTCTTATCCCGATGGCCTCCAGGCGATCCACGATCCATTTGGGCGAAGGACCGATCTTAACATTGTTAATCACACGGGCGACGTACCGCGGGCATAACTTCGGTGCAACCACCTCGACCACCGTCTGCGCTGTGACAGGCCGGCCGGCGGCAGCATATTCCACCGATGGAAGTTTCAATTCTTTTCCCAAAATCGCCGCCGTTTCCCGCGCGATGCCGATATGCCCGAGGCAATCGGGACGGTTCGAGGTTACTTCCAAATCCAGCAGGATATCTGCGGGCAGGTCTTTGATCGACTCGATATTAAATCCCGTATGAATCAATTTCTCCGCCAACTCCATAGCCGGCAAATCAATTTCCACGTAATCCTTCAACCAATTAAATGAAACCTTCATAATCTCACAAACTCCAGAAATGAATATATCCCCCCTATCTTCTTGCAATGGGTAAATTTTGTCAAAGTCAATTCTGACATTTTGACAGATTTAAAGGTCGAAATTATCAGAGAAGTTAAAAGAGGTGGAGACGCTAAACATGCTACCGGGAAGAAACTATCTCAAAAGGCGTTATAACACGGTCATTGCGAGGAGCGAAGCGGCGAAGCAATCCCCTTGAGACGGCATGCTCCGGGTGGTTAATCGCCTTTCAGACTCGATCCGGCGATAAGGCTAAAACCAAGCAAAATGAGCCCGATGGGAATGATAGCGAGCAATCCGCACGGAGCGCCCTTGCCAATAACATCACTGATACTCTTAGCCTCCGATGCGCCAGCCAACTCTTCGGAAACCGTGGCCGATAGAGGAACCCGGTAATCGTCGGCCAGGGAAATGTTGTCGCCGACCGTGCCGTTATCGTTCAACACATCGGGCGATTTAAAAGCTTGCTCCGGAGTCCCGACAGTCAATTGAACCGTCCAGTCAATAGATTGTTCCAGAACCTCACGATTTCGACGAACCCAGTCTGTAGGATCATACGCCCGCGCGGTGACGGTGTAAGTGCCGGGACCCAGATTCACATCGCTTAGTCGAAACGTTTCTCCCTCGGCATCCGGAATCGGAATCCCACCGATCAGCCATTCGATCTTGATGACGTTCGAATCGACCACCTTCACCCAAAGCGAATCAGGATCGACCAGCAAACTAGCGTTATCCAGCCACCCGTCCATCGGCCTTACACGAGCATAAATATCCAGAATGATTTTTTCCCGGCAGACCGCGTCGAACGGTTCGCCCAAATAGCGCATCTTGGAATTATTCGAAGGGCTGTATATTCCACGATCGCAATAATAAGCCCCTTCATACACCCCGATCACACCGACTCCGGGTTGATCATAACCCAGCCATTGCGACCATTTTTCCCCCGAAGGCGATGATGTTACATTCACTTCATTCGGTTCCGGTCCGTAATAGGTCTCATCGTTCCCGCCATATTCATCGGCCAAATTGTTGAAGGAATGACCCATTTCATGCAAGGCAATCTCCGCGCCGTTGGAATAACCGCCCGAATAAACGGAATAGGTCCCCGTCCCGCCGCCGGCGATGGCCGAATTGACCGTCACAAGAACAATGTCCGGATTGAACGAAGCATCCCCCAAACCCTGATCCAACTGCTGGGTCGTTTTGTCGCTATCGACGTAAAGAGAATTACGATTGACTCCATCGTAGTAATAGCTGGCATCCAATGCGGTATTGCGATAAATGCCTTGAGGCGGGACATCGACCCCCGATTCGCTGGAAACGACGTTCACTTGATGAACGTTAAAAAAATTACGATACCGCGGATATGGGTCCTGACCGTCCTGGAAAAAATGCTTCAACGCGGTTTGGATATGCTCGCGATAGGTGCTCTCAAGTTCCTGCTGCGTATAACCATCACCCAGAAAAACCATATTCACCCGATTCAAAACCGGACCATTATTCTGGACGGTGGAATATTCACCCCGCGCCGGCTCGCAAAACAAACCGATAAGCACCGGCAGGAAAAAACACAGCCAAAAAAGCGCACTACCCTTTGTATACAACATAGTCTTTCTCCGCCTCTGTTTCCAATGTCATTTGAACAGCCAATACGCCCCAGAGAGCCGGACGTACCCTCTAAATCGGACGTTCCACCAGGCAAGGTAAGTTAATAATTCTCCCCAGGATTATCAGACGTTTAGACGTTTGTGGTAACCGTTCAGACTATTTTTTCGTAGGGGCGGCCCTTGCGTGGGTCGCCCTTTTCGACAATGTTATCCTGAGCGTCTTCTCCATAGGCATTAATTTCAATAAAGAAATTTATTCTCCATAAGACTGGTAATTTCAATGGCTTGCAATGATTTGCAAAAAAAGAAAATTTCCCATTAACATAATGGCTATTCTTATCGCCTTTACTCTGGACATGATATTTTTTGCCCTGAACTGCCAAGAAGTATGTTTAAAAGAAAGCAAAACGATGAAAAGCAAGCTGTTCATTATCGGATTAATGCTTACAGGTGTATTTAATTCCCGCCCAGTATTTGCAGAAACAATGGCTGAAAATCCAACTTTGCAAAAAGTGTTTAAGTCCATGACGCCGTCTATTAATGACCTCGGTTTATCGGCTACCTTTGTGCGAACAGAATATCCGGCTCAAAGCCTAAAAAATCCATCTGCCGATACGCAACTTAGTCCTGATCAAACAATAATAAATGAAGTGTTGGTTAATAACCGGGGAATAAAGGAATCTGTCCGTGCCTCACGAAAAGCCATGGGATTGCTAAAAGAAGGCACATTTCATCTTTCATGCAATGAAAATGGAAGTCGAAGCTATGATAGCAAAAATAAGGTAGGCATAACCTCAAGAAATTCCGCAAAGAATATAAATTACTTGTCCCATATTCTTAGCCCGGACATTGGAACGGCGAAAAGCCGGTTTCTATCCCGTGGAAAACCAACTTTTTTGCAAAAATTAAAAACCGCCATAATTTTGAACGAAACCAATCAGGACGATTCCATCAAACTCGAAGGGGAATACAAAAATTCAGATCCCCAGCGGTATTTTGAGGTTACCGTTACACCAAAATATAACTATGCCATTACGAATATCATTGAATACGACAAGAACAAACGTATTTTGACTGTTATTGTCTCGGACAATTTCAGGCCGGTTAAAAATGATTCCTCTGAAATATGGTTACCCCAAACTATTCTCCAAAAGAAATATGTCTACGACGATTATCGAGGGAATACCATGCAAACGAGCAAATTGGATATCCTTGATCCAAAGTTTATTCGGGTAGCACCATCTGATTTTGTTTTAGCCTTTCCGCCCGGCGCCAAGGTGATACAAGACAATACGCTGGGGATTAACTTTGGCGAAGAGCAAAAAATGCAGGAAACCGCAACATTACAAGCGATTAACGAAATGGCGGCCAAAACTCCTTTATCCGATGATAAAGGACAAGAACTTATCGCACGAACTCAAAAAAAATATAAACAGGAGAGTTCTACGATACAAAGCTCAAAAACAAATACATCGCAAAAAGAAAAGTTCTTCAGCCAAAACGAACGAGAGATTGCTCGAACCCTTGAAATGCCGGTATCGACCTTACGTTATGTTTTAACACGAGTGATTTGTGGATTGCTGATTATTGTTCTTGGCGGTATTGGTTTTCGCATTTATCGAAAAAAGATGCAATTCAAAAAGGAGGTGTGAAGAAAAACAAAAATTTTTGTCGTAGGAAGTATCACAATTTGAGTCGTTATTTTTTAGAGAGGAGCTATACAATGAAATTTAAAAAAGGTTATTTTGCTTGCATCGGTTTTTTGTTTTTGTTTTCCTGGGTAAATCAATCAAACGCATACACAGCCCAGGAGATTGTTAATTCCGTCATTGATGAACTTGATAATGTTGCCGATTATCAGGCTACGGTGGATGCAGATTTCTCTCCAGCGGTTATTGATGATATGACCGGCGGAACGATCAAATGGAAACGAAATAGTGGGACATGGAAAACAAAAATTCTGGGGGGATCGCCATATACATATAATAAGTCCATTTGCAATGGCACCGGATACAATATTTATGACAATGCCAGCGACCCCAATGCATTCTATTATATCACCGTAAGTGCCTATGCACCCATTATCCGTGGACAAACTGCCGCCGACATGTTCAATATGGAGCAAATTCTCGCCGCCGAAACTTGGTCGAAAGATAATGATACCGTTACCGTCAATAATGTTTCCTGCTATCGTGTGTATACGTCAAAGGAGAGCGATAATTATGAGGTATGGATCGATGAGGCGACGAGGACAAAAGTCATTCGCTCAAAATGGATAGATGGAGGTGATGGTCCTGTCACGTGGATTCTTGACTATAGCGACTACACAAATGTGGAAAATACCGCACAACTCCCCGGGACAATCTTTGCTACACTTTATGTTGGCGCCACCGAACAATATTCTATTACCTGGACCATAAGCGACATCGATATTAACGAATCCTTAAGCGATTCCATCTTTGTCATCGATGAGCCCCAACAATAACTAGTTCCTATCAATTTATAACAAAGAGGTGATTTATGATTTTCAGAAAGCATGTATGTAAATTTATCCGGTTTTTTGCTTTGATTGCCATCATGTTGTCTTTGTCTTTAAGTGAAATTGGATGCCAATCCCAACCAAAACCACCAATAACAGTTCCGCCCAATACCTCTTGGCACTTTCACTACAAGGTAGTTGGTAAACATATAAAGATTCCCCCCTGCACGGATTACTGGGATAATGTTTCGATACCCTACTTGGTGCCTGGACCGCCCGACTAGGTAATTTTAGTTTTGTCTGAAACAATTTTTTTTCAACGCGCCTGAATTCTTTGAGATATGGCTAAGAAACGAAAGTCTTGAAGAATTCGGGTTCCTTTTTTGGAATTGATGAAAATGTTGAGTGAATAAGCCTTGCGATCCGAAAATATCTTTGTCAAAATACCACTTTGTTATGATATGGTCCAGGAGCTTACTATGTTATTAAATATTCGCCTGATGAAAATCTTATTTGTATTGTTTACTTTTTTGGGAATATTAGTCTCGAGCTGTTGCACTATTCCATCACGATTAGAGCCGAAGAATTTCGACCTTAGCAATGGCTCTCAAGGAGAACATCTCAAACAAACTTTATTAAAGGGTGTACAGTTTGAGAACAGTTTTCAAATAAATAATATCAAAGTATTTTATGAAAGAGGGCTTAAAAATCAGGCAGAGCGTATTGCTTCACGTTATAATAATGACTGGGCTTACATTCATCAAGTTACTGGTTTTCAAGTGTCATATGACCATATCCACCTTTATTTGGTACGAAGTACACGAAATGCTAGCATGGCGCTAGATATGTTTCGTGAAAGGGGGAATAAAATAGGAATTATATTGTATGTCGTACCTGGAAAAGAAAAATACGAAGAAATCCTTGCCAATAATTATGTTCCATATATTGTAACATTTCATGAGATAATGGAAGATTCTCTGCTGTGGCCTCAAACAGGTCCAAGGGTAAGGGTCCTAAATGATCTTGCGTGGGTAGCCTATGGTTGTATTCCTTGCAGAAAATACCGCTATACTCGATGGTTCCGGGAAGGCTTTTCCGAATATGTTTCATTTCTTGTTTATGATTCACTGTTATCTGAATTCAAATCAAAGCACTACCCGTTATTCGTATTCTCTAATCAAAAAGAACGATGGGACCATCCGTATTCTTCTCTAAGGAAGATCGGACGCGATTTATTTACATGGATTCAATTTGACTATGTTCCAACTTTACCGATAACACCGATAACGGGAAGGATTGATTGCCTCGAAAAATGTTCTGATTATCCAGGTTCCGCCAAGAACATAATTGATTATTATCGAGCCGCTCTGTGTCTATTTTTAAATATTCGCGATCAATATGGCGACGAAGGCATAAAAAAGATTATACTCGGTTTAGAGTCGTTGAAAAAGGCTGATGGGCCATCTATAGTTAAGTTGGTCAATAAAACCCTAAATACGGACATCGTCAAAATGGCTGCCAATTTTCACTTCCCTTATGCAGGGATGGGAACTTTTTATATACAACCGGACCTAACAGAGGAACGAGTTGGACCTTTTCGAGAGGGGTTGTATGTCATGTTCCTTGATCCAAACGGCTTGGCCGGTAAAGCGGGAATTCAAAAGGGTGATTATATTATCCAAATGAACGGACACAACATCCTTACAAATTTCGACTACGAACGAACTCTCAACAAATATAAAGATCAAAAAAGCGTCAATGTGAAAGTTTATCGAAAAGGCAAGGGTGAATTGTCTTTGGAAATGAAATTATCAAATTGAAATACCAGATTCTTCGCTGCGCTCAGAATGACATTTTTTGTTCTGGCTGACGGCTGAAAGCTGATCGCTGAATGCTTACATATTTATCGGACAAATCTTTGAATAAAATAGATGACCGTGATGAGATTGATGAAATTGAAGGCGGTATGGACAAGGATAGGGGAAATCAGACTTTTACGAAGGATGAACAGGCCACCGAGGATAATGGCGATGGTGAAAATCTGGAACATTGCTAAAGGACCCTCGTAGAAATGGACGGCCCCGAACAGGAGGCTCGACACCGCCAAAGCCAACCAGACGTTTTTGAAGATATTTGCCAGCCGCGTCATTAAAAAACCGCGGAAAAGAAGCTCCTCATAGAATCCGACACATAAAGTAAAGGCCAGAAGGTATAAAGGGGAAATTTTCGGAAACATTTTGGCCACCTCGATCCGCTGGCGAACAGCCTGGTCGGAAAATTGAGGCCATTTGAAATCCACGATTTTCCCGATCAACGCTTGAAGGGCATAGATGGCAATCAGGGTCAGTATGGCGGCTAGAATTTCGCCACGCCAGTTCTTTAGGTGAAGTCCCACAGAACGAAGAGGACGGCGGTCGAGATATAAAACGACGAAAACGGCCGCCGTAACCACAAACCCGTTTGCGATAACCATCCAATAAAGGTTCGTCCCCGCCTTGTCCGCCAAGTCGTGGGAGCTGTACCCGAAGATAAAGTGACGAATAATATACGGGATCAACAAAAATGCAAAAACGAAAATGATTTCCCAAAATGATCGTTTGGCGGTCAATTAACGCCCCTCCCGAAGTCGTTCGGCGAGGAAATCGTCGATTTCGGGAATGGCCTTGATTTTATTGATGGTCTTTTCAATGTCGTACTTGACGCGGACAAATTCGAGACTGTCAGCGTTCATCACGACGTAGCTGGCCCGCCAGTCGCGGTCCCGAGGCTGACCCACGGAACCGACGTTAATGATAGCATGTTCACCCAATTCAAAATGGTGAGGCTCGGCCAGTTCATCGGGGGGATCGAAATAAGGGTCGTCCAGAAGCACCCCCGGAACATGCGTGTGGCCGACGAAACATATCTGGTCTTCAAACCGGCGGAAGTTATCCAGCAGCTTGTTGGGATTGCTGACCACGTCATCTGGGAAAAGATATTCGTTGATCGGTTTTCTAGGTGAGCCGTGAACGCACAAAAAACTGTCACCGTGATATTTGACGTTAAGCGATCCCAGAAAATGCCACCGAAGGTCTCGAAGGTGCTTGTTGGGTTCTTCCTCCAGTTGGCGGCGAGTCCAAAAAGCGGCCTTTTCAGCCCCGACGTTGAAACTATAAGGCTCATAAAAGGCTGCTACATCGTGATTCCCGTAAACGCATATCTCGCACCGCTGCATGACCAGGTCCATGCATTCCCGCGGATTCGGCCCATAGCCAACGACATCCCCCAGGCAAAGGATGCGCTTGACATTACGGCGCTCGATATCGTTCAGCACCGATTCGAGGGCTTCGAGGTTACTGTGAATGTCCGAAATAATGGCGATCATTTTTAGGTTTCGAGTTTCGGGTTTCGCGTTTCGAGTTGCGGATTTCTTAACCCGAAACCCAAAACTCGAAACCCGAAACTTATTTTTCCTCCTCCGGCGGCAATGCTTCATTGATCAACATGATTGGAATCTCATCTCGAATCGGATACCGCCGTCGGCAAGCGGTGCAGACGATAAATTCGTCTTTGAGTTCCACTTTTTCCCTGCAGGCTGGACAAACCAAAATTTCCAATAACTCACTATTGATCGTCATAAGCACTCCAATTTATGGCGTTTTGTTCACGCTCACATAATAGTAAGCATAGACCGATAAGTCAAACTTTTTCACCAGCCGGAGAATCCCTTTTGCGCCTTAATTTCCAATCCCAAAATATTTTTTTTTAAATAAACCTTGACAATTGCCGATATAGTGTTATATTAATGTATAACTGTATAACAGAGAACCGATTTTGGAGGTATTTGTCATTTATATACGAATAGAATCATCCTCGGCGGTTCCGATTTACCGGCAGATCGCGGATCAGATCAAGTATCAGATCGCTCTGGGCACATTGCGGGTCAAACAAAAGATGCCGAGCGTTCGGGAATTGGCGCATCAACTGGCGGTCAATCAGAATACGATTTTGAAGGTTTACAATCAGCTTTGTCAGGAAAAAATATTGCAGGTCGATCGCGGCACCGGGACGTTTGTGGCGGTGGGTCAGCAAACGATACCCATAAGCCAGCGGCGGCAGATTGTGACGAAGATTCTTGGCGAAGCGGCGGTCCAGGCGATCCACCTGGGGGTGGAAATCCGAGAGGTGCATGACTTATTGGATAGAGAGTACCAGTCAATCAAACAACAGCAGTTACGGAGTAAACAAGATGAGTGAATGGGCGATTGAAATTGAAAATCTGCATTTTTCCTATGGCCGAAATGAAATCCTCCGCGGCGTAAACATGAAAGTGCCGGTGGGATCGATTTTCGGATTTTTAGGCCGAAACGGCGCGGGCAAGACCACCACGATCAAAACCCTTCTGGGATTACTGACCCCATCGGCTGGGTCCTGCCGGGTATTGGGGATCTACCCCGCCGTTGACCCTTTGGCGGTACGAAGCAAAATCGGATACATGGCGGAAGACCAGCAGATGTACGGCTGGATGAAGGTCCAGGAAATCATCCGCTGGGTCGGCTCGTTCTATCCTTCCTGGGATGATAAACTCATCGCTGGATTGCTCGATCTTCTAGAACTTCCCCGAGAGGGCAAGGTGAAAACATTGTCAAAGGGTCAAAACAGCCGTCTGGCCCTCTTGCTCTCCCTTGGCCATCACCCTCGTCTAGTCATTCTCGACGATCCGACCCTCGGACTGGACCCTATCGCCCGAAAGGAATTTCTCCGATATGTCATCGGTTTGCTCCAGCGTGACGGTGTTACCGTCTTTTTCTCCAGCCATCTACTCTATGAGATTGAACCCGTCGCGGATCGGGTCGCCATTCTCGACCACGGACAAATTGTCAAATCCGCCTCCACCGACGAACTCCGCGAAAGCGTCCGGCGGTTCATTATCCCAAAATCCGACTTTAACGCCGACCATCTTACCGGCCTGTTGGACCTGACCCGCGATTCCGACAGTGCCAGTCTGACCGTCGAAAATTGTGATGAGAAAAAACGTGCCCAAATCGTTCAACTGGCCGGCCAACCGATTCACGAGCAAGGATTAAATCTCGACGAAATCTTCGAGGCCTACGTCATCGGAAACCGCGGTGTGGAAAAAAAGATACATTTTCACAACGGACATGTCTACGGGGAGGAACAGGCCCATGCTTAAAGCCATCGTTTGGAAAGAATGGCGAGAGATGCGTTGGCGGATCGCCTTCGGAACGATCCTGCTGAATTTTGTTCTGCTCGCCCTTCTAAGGGCACGAATTGCCAACGATACCGAGGTCTCCGTAATGGTGTGGTTTGCCGGTGGAATGGTCCTTGCCATTCTCTCGGCCATGGGACCATTCGCCCCGGAAACTACCCAGCACACATGGACTTTTTATCTTTCCAAACCGGTCGATATCTGGAAAGTTACTCTCGTTAAATGGTTCATCGGCTGGCTGGGATTAGTGATTCCGCTTCTTGTTTCCTTGATTATTTTTATCGTTTATCCGAGAAATTATCCTCTCCTTGTGACTCCTATGAAGGATATAGGGTTTGAATTTAAAGTTTTTCCCGTTGCCATTATTGTGTCCACGATGTATTACACCCTCACCTGCTCTCTTGCTCCTCGCCGAGCCGGTGAAGCCTATGTTGGATTGGTCGGAGTGTTCGTCTTGGTGGCTATGATGCTGCATATAATGTTTATCGAAGCCATGAGGTGGGGAAAAGTCGATGAATTGGGGCTGCTGGGTTGGATAGGGTGTTCATTTAGTCCGTTATTCTGGATTGCTTTGATTGATGGCCCAAGGTTTCAGTTTTGGTTATTTTTCACTTTACCCATCATGCAATTATCGATCTTCCTTACCCTGATGTTCCTGTCCTATCGCAACTGTAAAGGGAGTGCATGAACCATGAAAATCATCTGGAAAGAAATTCGTCAGCAACGGCTCTTTGTTGTGCTTGGCGTCCTGCTGGGGTTGATCTGGCCGGTTATCAGATTGATCACTATCTATATAAATCGCTATCAGTCGCCAATACTTTATACCAGTGAAGGCAGCGTGGCGGTGCTTATCGGCGGAGTCTTTTTTGCCGTCATTTTGGGAATCCATTCCACCTTCGACGATTTTCGCCCAGGCAGGGATAGCTTCTGGCAATCAAAGCCCATTTCACCGACCCGGTTGATCCTCGTCAAATACTTTGTCGGTCTGATGTCGCTTTTGCTGGTATTTCTGATCGTGCTAAGTATTGATTTCATTACCGCGCTCCAAAATGAACGAAGTTATTATCTTCCTTTTTGTTGGTCCGTCCTGACCTGGACCTTTCCGGTAGCGGGGATGTTTTTTGCCCTTTCCATTTTCCTTACCGTTCTGCTCCGCGAACCCGCCAAGGCGGTCTTTATCGCCGTCTGGTTTGGATTGATTTTCTATTTTAGTCCGCTTCTGGTACGCTGGCTTATGCCGGTCAGCATTTTTTATGCGATGGATAACCGCGAAGGCTTCTTTGCATTCCTTTCGAATCTCCCACCTGTACCTCTACCTCCTAATTTTTTATCCTTTTATGATATCATCAGGATTATCTGGCCTAGTGCCCTTCGATTGACCGCCGTTCCGGTGCTGATTACAGTTCCGGCACTGGTTTTGTCCATTGTAGGAATTCGTCGAAACTGGCAATGGAAGCCGGGATTACCGACCATCGTATGGACCTTCGGCCTTTCCCTGGCAGGAATTTTCACCATCGCCTTGACGCAGATCGGCCATAACCTTCCCCCGCTGACCAGCCTAAACGGCAAGCCCTTTGATCCGGTCGTCAACCTGAACATGAAACCGCAAAACTTTAACGATCTGGTGGACAACAAAACACCCCCGAACTTCACCCCCTTCGTTTTAGGAGATATGGATTTTTTGAACAATCGTTTTCTGATTCAGGACAATCTGCTGTTTAATATCGGGACCATTCAAAATCGCCAAGAATTCCAGAAGAATCCGGAACCTTCCCCTTGCGATATGGTACTGAATATTTATCGAATGAATTCCGATGGGAAAGTGGAGAGGCTCTCAGCGACGCGATATTTTTCATTCATAACCGTGCCTTTTTATACACAGAACGCTTATTTGGTTTGTATTAAAAACAACCGGTTATATACAATTTATTATCCAACGATTCTTGCGAAAGGATATGACCGGAAACACCCTGAAAAAAGTACCACCCATGATATGCGACTGGCAGTTTTCGAGATTTCTGATTTGAATTATCCGAAACTCATTTCGGATCAAGACCTCCCTATTAAGAACGATTATAGGCACTTTTTTCCCAGTCATGGGGTCTACAAGGATTATCTGTACATCTTTTCAAATGAAAAACTATCTATTTATCGAGTTGATGACTTGGGAAAGATAGGATTGGCAAAAGAAATCTCCTCTTATGAATTATCCCTTCGTAATAGGTATTTCCAATTCGGGAATTTGCTACTCTCGGGAGATCAACTTTATGGTTTATCCGGTAGTTATTTTGTAGTTTACAGTCTGGCTAACCCGCTTTCCCCCAAAGTGCTGTTTGAGACCTCTTTTCGCCCATCTTTTCAGAGACCATATTCTTATACAACATCCGCCATGAAGGGTGAATACATTTATTGTTCACATAGATATGGAATTGACGTCTATCGATTTTATTCCCTGCCGGATGGAAAGTTCCGTTTGGATTTGGTGGGATCGCGTCAAGCCACTCCGCTGGAAGATATCGCCGGACACGGGTCGGACCAATTGCTCATTCATGGAAACAAGCTTATTGAGGCGGCCGGTATGTTCGGGGTACTCGTTTATGATATTTCCGACCCGACAAGGATTAGGCGGATCAATCACGGCGGGGACAGAATGATCGTACGCCAAATCGGCTTTTGGAAGAATCTATTCTTCGCCGCCGGCTATACACGTCCAGGGTCGGGGCTTTATTTCCTGAAACTGCCAAATAAGTAAATACTCAAATTGACCGGTTTTGGATTGAACCTTGTGCAAAACCACTTAAAAAAGTCATTGCGAGCGAAGCGAAGCAATCTCATTTGTTGGGCGAAAAGACGAGATTGCTTCGCTTCGCTCGCAATGACACTATGTCCTTTTAATTATACGCGGTTATATATCTGCGAGGTTTAGTAGGATTTTTTGTTTGTCCATTTCTTTCGGTTGCCCCATTTGGTAAGGATCACTATAATTTGGGATCGAATATCACCAAGTAAAATGTGAGGATTTTTATGCTGCCTGAAACGCTCAGATGGATCGGCCAGACGAATGGCTATTTGGAGTTGATCGATCAACGGCTTTTGCCGGGGAATCTTGTTTATATCAAATGCGCCGACACGTCGCATGTTTTTGACGCGATCAAGGAATTGGCTGTTCGTGGCGCGCCGGCGATTGGGGTAACGGCTGCCTATGGCGCTTTCATTGCCGCTCGTTCATTTGATAATGTTTTAAACGGATTGATTGAAGGTTGCCGACGGCTGGCGGAATCACGGCCGACCGCCGTCAATCTTTTCTGGGCTTTGGATCGAATGAAAAACTTCGGGGCCGGCCTTGCCAAACAAAATCTCTCCCGCGAGCAATTTCTTACCGCCCTGCTGGATGAGGCTCGAAAAATTCACCAGGAAGATATCGCCATGTGCCGGGCCATCGGCTCGTTTGGAGCCGATTTGATCAAAGACAGCTTTGGCGTACTGACCCACTGCAACGCAGGATCGCTGGCAACCAGCTTTTATGGTACCGCCCTGGCGGTCATTTACGAAGCCAAGGTTAAAGGTAAAAAGTTTTCCGTCTATGCCGATGAAACCCGTCCAATCCTTCAGGGGGCGCGATTGACCCATTGGGAACTGTCTCAGGCGGGAATTGATGTTACGCTTATATGCGATAATATGGCCGGCTATGCAATGCAGCGAGGAATGATCGATATGGTAATCACCGGGGCCGACCGGATCGCCGCCAATGGCGATACCGCAAATAAGATCGGAACCTACAGCGTGGCCGTCCTGGCCCAAAAACATCGGATTCCTTTTTACGTCGCCGCCCCGATTTCTACATTTGATTTCAATATCCCCGACGGCAGTCATATTCCCATCGAGGAGCGCAATCCCGATGAAGTCAGGAAATTTGGGACGAGTTTAACCACTCTACCTCAGGCAAAGGTGTGGAACCCCGCCTTCGATGTAACCCCCGCCGAACTAATCACCGCCATCGTAACAGATCGCGGAATTATAGATCGACCTGATACGGAAAAAATCAGAAAATTCTTTTCCCGTTAAATATTAAAACACACGGCACTTTTAGAACAAGCCTTTCGCCGTCGCGACATAATACCCGCGCCGCCAAATAAAACCAACACGAGCGTAGCCGGTTCGGGAACCGAAAGCAGTTCGACCTTGAATCCCACATTCACCAGCGGATCTTCGCCCGGTAAGTCAGAACTAATCCGCAAGGTCAGCGTATCTCCAGGGTTAACCGTAAAATCCTGTGAATAGCTGTAGTCGGAAGCGTTACCGGAATGTTGAAGAATACTCCAACTATCATTCAGATATACACGAGCTCGGTAGCTAGTGCTGGCATCGGTGACGTTGATATCAGCGTGTACCGTTCCCGATGTATTCGCAACCCAGGTCAGATAAGGGAAACGGTTGCCGGATTCATCATCATCAAAACAGGCTCGCATAAAGCCATCGCCAATCCAACTGCCGGGGGCAGTTGAACCGTACCATGCGCCTTGATTAGAATTAATCGTTGGATTCCAGCCGGCTAACGCCCCAGCCAACGATGGATCCGTATTATAGGTCCCACCGCGATATTTCCAGGCAACCTCACTCAAATCATCCAGTGCCTGCGGACTGGTATTGGGATCCGAATTGAATTGGTCCCCAAAATCCCAAACATAATGATCAGGATATGTGGAAATAGCAAAAGACGGGGAAAGCCCGAATCCCAATAGGACCAGGAACGAAATCAAAAACGCACGTACTCTCTCTACGTTTCTCTCTCTCATCTCTCTCTCCTCTGAACTCTCTAAAAACTCTCTCTCTGAAATCGTAACCCAAAAAGGCCTTGAGCTACAAGTTTAACTATAAATAAAAAAGGTACGCGTGTCAAGCTTTTTCTTGATAAGAACCCTTACTGTTATTTTATAAGTTTTTGTTTTCTTTCGAACCCTGAAAATCTTTCTTCTTGATTTATTTTGTAAATTAGTGTATTGTTAATGTTCAAAGGGTGTTATCGAAACTGCCACGGATAGGCGAGAGAGAGTTTTGGATCATAGCCAATTTTTGACAAGGAAAAATGTATGAATTTCAAAAAGATCGTTACCTCAACTGTGTTACTAACATTGACTTGTGGGTTTTTCTGTCTTTCTGCCGAAGGAATAACCATCAACGTTCCCGCAGATAGCGCGACAATTCAGTCGGCCATCGACGGTGCCAATCCTGGTGATGTGATTGTCTTGACTCAGGGCACTTACGGGGATCGCGACATTGACTTTAAAGGAAAGGCCATTACCGTTCGCAGCACCAATCCGAACGATCCCAACATTGTCGCAGCCACAGTGATCGACTGTCAGGGCAGCCCAATCAAGCATCGTGGATTTCATTTTCATTCCGGTGAAGGCCGAGAAACGGTTTTAGCAGGCGTAACGATTATCAATGGCTATCAGACAAGCGGCGGAGGGATTTATTGCGACAACGCCAGCAGCCCAACGATCAGTAATTGTATTATCGACGGCAATTCGGCGGATATTTATGGTGCGGGCATCTATTGCAATAATGGCAGCAATCCGCTTATTACCAATTGCATTATCAGTAACAATAACAACAACTTTAGCGGAGGATTCGGTGGGGGAATCTCCTGCAAAAATAGCAGCCCAGTCATTTCCCATTGCACGTTTTCCAAAAACTCTGCTTATTACGGTGGTGGAATGTTTATGTACAACGGCAGCAACCCCGTGATCAGCAATTGCACGTTCAGCAAAAATACGGCGATTAACCAGGGTGGCGGAATCTACGCTAAAACAAATTGTGCGGTAACGATCACGAACAGCGTCTTATGGGGCGATAACGTTACTCCGACCGACAACGCGACTATTCCGGATTTAAATGGACCAGAAATAGGTGTTATCGACAATAGTGGAGTTACAATTACCTACAGCGATGTCCAGGGCGGAGAAGGACTTATTTATGTCTCCTCCAGTTCAAAAACCTGGGGCGTGGGAAACATCGAGACTGACCCGAAGTTTATAAGTATTACCGATTTACATCTTACCGGGATTTCGCCCTGTATTAACACCGGGGACCCGAATGGCGTTTATGACAACCAGACGGACATCGATGGCGATCCGCGGGTGATTCAAGTGCGGGTGGATATGGGTTCGGATGAAATGTTGTTTGGGACACTGTCCGCCGATACGACCCCCGTAAAAGGCGCAATTGTGGTGGACGGCCAGACTTTGGGAACGGCTCCGCAGAGTCGGGACCTTCCGGTGGGAACTTATACCGTCAGTTTCGGGGCGATGACCGGTTATACCCAACCGGCGGATCAGCAGATCACGATTTCTAAAAATGAAACGACCGTGGTTCTCGGAACTTATGCCCAGCAAACGGGAACCTTGACGGTAAGCACAACCCCTGTCTCCGGGGAAGTGATTGTGGACGGTGTGAGCTGGGGGACGTCTCCGCAGAGCAGAAACATCGCCGTTGGGTCGCATACCGTCAGTTTTGGCGCGGTCAGCGGTTATACCAGTCCGCAAGGCCAAACGCCTACTGTCCAGGCAGGTCAAACGACCACCGTTCCGGGAACGTACCTCCGAAACAGTCCGACACAAGTTCATCTGACGGTCAATGTGACCGGCCAGGGAACTGTGCTGCCGCAAAGCGGCGATTTCGATTTGGACTCGGTCGTGTCGCTGACAGCCGTCCTGGATGCGGATGGCTGGACGTTCGATCACTGGGAAGGAGATGTTACCGGTTCAGACGCTCAGGTCAATTTAACGATGGATGGAAATAAAACCGTAACAGCGGTATTTCTGGCGTCGGACAATCAAACGACGGATGACAATACGACTAATCCGTGTGCCGCGGTTGTCGGCGCACTGTGTCCGTGTTTTGGAATGCTTACCCTGGCCGGCCTGTTTGCCGGCGTATGCTTGCTGGGACGAAATTATTGAGAATTACTAAATCCGAAATCCTAATGTCTAATCAATGACTAATTGTTGAAGGGCTAATGTCTAAATCTAAAAAGAGGCATACGCGCCAGCTTCATCGGTAGACAGTTGGACATTAGTCATTAGACATTAGGATTTAGTCATTGGAAGGGTATATTATTTCAATTCCGCGATGATTTTCCGCTGAATTTCCTGGTCCTTGCCCGTAGGATATTTTTTGGCGTTCCACCGGTAGCCCAAACCGTCGTCGGAGACGCGCGGGATTATGTGGAAATGAACGTGCTCAACAAGCTGACCGGCGACCTTGCCGTTGTTTTGCAGGATGTTATAACCTTCGGCCCCGGTGGCGCAGATAACGGCGTCGGCGAGTTCAGGCAAGACCTTGGCCACGGCCGCCACCTCGTCGGCGGGCATCTGGTCCAATCGTGAATAATGCTTCCTGGGAATAACCAACGTATGGCCGTCGGAAAGAGGACCAATGTCCAAAAACGAAAGAACTTGATCGTTTTCATAAATCTTTAACGCAGGAATCTGACCGGAGATAATTTTACAGAAAATGCAGTCCATGTTTTCCTCTTAAATTAAAAATCTCTTCTCTGTGTCCTCCGTGTTCTCTGTGGTTTAAAAAGAACTATAACCACAGAGATCGCAGAGAGCACAGAGAAATTCCTATATAATCAAGTTTAATTATTCGTCCTGCTGCAAACCTTTCAATTGTGTCTGATACAAGGTCTGATAGAGCGGCGACGCGGCGATTAACTCCTGGTGCGACCCGCAGGCCGTGATTTTGCCCCGATCCATCACGACGATTTTATCAGCTTTTTTGATCGTGCTGAATCGGTGGGCGATGACCAGGGCGGTTCGTCCGGGGAGAAATTCCTCTATCGCCTCCTGGATTTTTCGTTCGCTGTCGGCGTCGATCTGGCTGGTGGCTTCATCGAAAATGAGAACCGGGGCGTTTCGCAAAATGGCCCGGGCAATGGCGAGCCGTTGACGCTCCCCGCCGGAAAGACTGGTCCCATGCTCTCCGAGGATCGTTTGGTATCCTTCCGGAAGCCGTTCCACGAATTCATGGGCATGTGCCCGTTTGGCGGCGGCGATGATTTCGTCCATGCTCGCGTTATAATTTCCATAGGCGATATTATTAAAAACGGTATCGGCAAAAATCACGGCGTCCTGCGCGACATACGACATTTTTCGGCGAAGCGAACGGAGACTATATTCTCGCAGATCGACGCCGTCCCAGCTAATCGTACCTGATTGCGGGTCGAAAAGGCGAAGGAGCAGGGAAACCAAAGTGGTTTTGCCCGATCCGTTAGGCCCGACCACGGCATAGATTTTACCGGCTTGAATGTTAAGGCTGACCGCGTCGATGGCGGGATGATCGGAATTCGGATAGGTGAAGGTAACGTTGGTAAAACTTATTTCCGACTTCGGCGGTTGGGTTTCTTTGGTGCCAGGGGAGAGCTCGAATTCTGTTTGCATATCGATGAGTTCAAAGATGCGTTTGGCGGCGGCGTTGGCCTTTTGGATATCGGTGTAGACGTTGGAAAGCTTCCGGATCGGGTCGAGGATCATCACCATGCAGGCAAGCAGGGTCAGAAGTTCGGAGACTTTGATTTGTCCGTCCATGATCTGACCGGCCACCCAGACCATTCCCCCCGACAGGGCCAGAACGCCCAGCACTTCCATCAGTGGAGAACTCATGGCGTCGATTCTCTGAATCCGCAGGGAGTATTTCAGAATATCGCGTTCGAGACGGAAATAACGCTTCCGTTCGCGGTTTTCCATCGTGTAGGCCTTGACCACGCGGATGCCGCTCAGGGTACTTTCGAGCGCTCCGATGAGCCTGCCATAGCCGCGAAGGAGCTTTTCGTTGGCTCGGCGAATCCACTTGCCGAACTTACGGAATAAAAAAGCGGCGATGGGAGCAATGAAGATCACCAGGAGAGTCAGGCGCGGTTCAAGCATCAGGGCGAAGACAAGAACGCCCACCGCCTTCAGGGGTTCGCGCAGAACCTTTCCGAAAAGCGTGCGGAGGGCTTTTAGAATGTCCTGCGAGTCCTGCATGAACCGGCTCATCGTATCGGAGACGCCGCTGGTAACAAAAAACGACATCGGCAGCATCAACACCTTGGCATACATGACGCGACGGACGTCAATCAAAGTGCGCGCGCCGACGATTTCTCCAAAGTATTCACCCAGGAACCGGCAAATATTCCCGAAAATGGACAGGGTCACAAAACCGGCCAGGACATACATGAGCATTTGCATACGATGATGATTGCGTTCTTTGTCCGTAAGGTTAGGCGGTTCCGGGGGAATGTAATTGACCACGCCAAGCAGAACTTTATAGCGGAAACGTAACCGTCCGTATTCGACGGTAACGGTCCGGGTGGCATTTTTTCCGACGGTGTAAATTTTCAGCGTGATCGGTTGCGTCACAACATTTTTTTTATGAAATCGCTCCTTAAAATATTTGATCAGGTTGTTGAGCCAGGAGAGGGTGGAAGTTTCCTGTTTATCGGGAAGAGTCGCCAGGTAGCGAACCATCTTCCATCCCTGAAGATCACCGGAAGGGGTTACGACGGCGGCGATGTAATTACCCTTGCGGACTCCGGCTTTTTCGTACAAGCGATCGCGCGTGCTGATCCCTGTGACGAGAATGCCCTCTTCGCCCAGCATGGGTCGCACCGTCCGTTCTATGTCGCTACCGGCCAATTCCACGCCAAGCCGGTTTTGCGTCACCGCCAATTGGACCATGTTGTGAACGTCTTCCTTGTCCACCAGGACGCCGAGGATCGAGTACATCGTAACGATGCTGAACGTATAGGCGGCGGCCACTCCGATCATGGAGATAAAGCCGATGAGGACATATTTCCGGTGAGGCCAAACCATTCTGAGCACTCGCCAGAAATATTTCATCTGCGATAATTCACTTTCACGATTGCGTTTGGACATTTAATAAAAACCTTTCAAAAAGCTTTCAGCGATCAGCATTCAGCGGTCAGCTTAAGAGATATGGAAGGAATTATAAGGGATATGGAACCCAAAGGAAAGTGCCGTTCAAAAAACTAGCTCATTTGGCAAATGCACATACTATAGGAAAAACAATAAGATTATGCAGACTGTGTGTAACAGTTGTGACCCATGTCGAAGTCCACCATGACTTGTTGCGGCACTCCAGGTATGTGTGGCTGAAGAATATCCCCCCCACCATGCCTGCAGCAATACCTGATGCCACTCCTCCAACAAAGTGCAATGCTGCAAAGGGGACAGAACCCGCCAGAAATTGAAACAGTCGAGACCGTTTAAAGGTTCGCATGGTCTCAATCGTTACGACCTGAAATAACAGTGTCTCCAATGGTGGCGCCACAAGCACAAATACAAAAAAGGCAAGGAGCGGTTGCCGATTAAGTGGTCCGTGGTCGGCAACGCCAGCGTCAGGAATGAGCGACACGATGAAAATCGCCAACAGCCCTTTCAAGGCAAACTGCTGCACTAAGATACGGAACATGAATTGCCGTATGCCGGTACAATAATCGAGACGAATTGGGCGTAGTAACCACATGTACGAATCACCTAACATGATTATAATGTTCCGTAGGCAAGTGAATCTTCTGCCTACACAAATAAATCATTTCCGCCTTTGGTCAAAGACACCATTTGGCAAAAGCTTTCGAATCTCGTTCCGAATTCGCCGGGCGATTCGAACCGCCTGGCGTGCTTCTGTCAGTCGGATGGTTTCATACATCCCAGGATATCGCATGGTCGTTGCATATCCCGTTAAGCGCCGTTGCCCCTCAATGGAAAGTCCTGATTGATAGTGTCCTGCCAATAACTTTTCCAATATGCCGATGTCGTGCGTTCTTGAAAAATCGACCCCGTACCAGACCAGCAAGGCCTTCATGTATTTTTCCACACATTGCTGGGTGTGAAAACAAACGGTATCCGCGGGACAGTCCCGACCTAACTTGAGTGTATGAGCGGCATTCTTAAGGTCGTTTTCCGCCTTATCCACCCACTCGCGTATGATCAGGAAGACGTTTTCGTTTTCGGGCATACAGAACCTTTCCTTCTCTGGCCGCGGGCCGCTCAATCGTTCCGATGACTTCCTTACGCCATTCAAATTCCGCAGGAGTCACCACAAGCAGATCTTTGGGGACGGCAATATCGTCCAGAGCCACTCCGATCTCGACCGCCTTTTCACGCCTTGAGCCTGTTACCGGCATAATGATCAGCAAATCCACGTCGCTGTCGGGTGAAGCCTCATTACGAGCGTGCGAACCGAACAGAATTATCTTGTCCGGATCGAACCTTCTGACAATTCGCAACACCATCCGCTGAATCTGTTTTTTAACGAGCGTCTGAACACGCTTCATATAGATACCCGTTTTTTTATCAAATCTTAAAGAGGGTGCAGCAAGCAGCACCCCTACAAAAAAAGCTATTTATCGTCTTCCGCGTCAAGACCAAAGGCGGTATGGATTCTTCGCAGAGCCTCGTCGGCTTCGGCGCGGTTGATGATGCAGCTGATCTTGATTTCGCTGGTGGAAATGTTGTGGATGTTGACGTTGGCGGCGGCAAGGGCTTGAAACATCTTTGCCGCCACGCCCGTGTGCGAGCGCATACCGATCCCGACGATGGAGACCTTGGCCACCTGGTCGTCATAGACAACCCCTTTTCCTCCGACCTCCTTAATGAGCTTTTCGGCGACATTTTTGGCGTCACGAAAATCGTTCATTTCAACGGTAAAGCTCAGGTTGGCCGTCCCGTCGGGTTGCGGGTTTTGGATGATATCGTCGACGACAATATTCTCACTCGAGATTACACCGAAAATTGTCGCGGCAATGCCCTTCTTGTCGGGCACGCTCAGGAATGTGACGCGGGCGAGATCTTTTTTAACGGTTACGCCGCGAACGGCTATTTCTTCCATTTCTTTGGTCTCCTCACAAATAAGACTTCCAGGCTCATCGGTCAGACTCGAACGCACATGGATCGGCACGCCGTACTTTTTCCCGAATTCAATCGACCGGCTGTGCATGACCCCGGCCCCGAGACTGGCCAATTCCAGTATTTCGTCATAAGAAACTTTATCGAGCTTTCTGGCCTTGGGAACGATCCGCGGATCGGCCGTGTAGATGCCGTTTACGTCGGTATAAATCTCACACATCTCCGCCTTGAGCACCGCCGCCAAAGCCACCGCCGTCGTATCGGAACCGCCCCGGCCAAGAGTTGTAATATCGCCCTCCTCGTTCACTCCCTGGAACCCAGCCACAATGACGATCTGCCCGCGATTCAAGTGATCGAAAATGTGATCGGCCTTGATCTGCTGAATCCGCGCCTTGGTGTGCGACTTGTCGGTGTACAGTCCGACCTGAATGCCCGTCATGCTGATCGCGTCGTGCCCCATGCTCTGAATGGCCATTGCCATCAACGCGATACTGATCTGCTCGCCCACCGACAGAAGCATATCCATCTCACGCTTGGACGGATTTTTCGTAATCTGATTCGCCAGGTCGACCAATTGGTCCGTCGTATGTCCCATGGCAGAGACCACCACAACCACCTGATGACCGGCCAGTTTCGCCCGGATCGCGCGGCGGGCGGCACGATTGATCCGCTCCGCGTCCTGGACACTGGTTCCTCCGAATTTCTGTACTATAAAGCCCATAATCGTTTTTCCTCGGTCTGGTTATCGACTACTTCCAACCGGTCAATGCCCACCTGTTTTGCCCACTGGGAAATTTCCGAAATTGATTTCGTTCCACCAGTGAGATGCGAACATAACCGGCAAATTATTTTAGGATGATTCTGCCTTCTGGCCGACCGTAAGTCAACTAAATCCTTGACCGCACCCAGCACTTTTACGTTGATCGCGGATTCACCCAGGCCGGCGACGTAAATCTGAACTTCATCCAGCGTAGACCGTAAAAGCTGGTCGAGCATCGCGGTACTGGCGATATTTTTTCCGTCGGTCAGCAAATTCGTCTGCCAGCGAAGATTTCGATCCCGAATCGCACGGAGGCGTTCAAACAAATCCGTCTTGATCGAGACCAAATCGAAGGAAAGAAAATAAATATCGATTTTCCGGTCCGCCCATTGGGTCCGGGAAGCATCAAGCCACCGGACAAAATCCCACTGGATGGGTCCATTGATCGGTTCGGGGTAATTTTGCGCCCGCGGCTCGGAAAACCGAATCCAGACTTCAGCGGGGACGGGAAGCTCCGCGGGAGGTGGAAATGTACCAAACCCCGGCTGCCAGTGTTGCTCACCGTTGGGTCGAATGATCAATCGCCGTCGAATCTGATCGTCCGGACTGGATCGCTCCCGCCGGATAACACGGCGCCGAGCCTCCAGCGCGACGCGGGTTACACTTCGTGTAGTAGGCATACGTCTCTCTAACTATCCTTTCTGAAAACAGTTGGTCACTGGAAATAATTATAGTAATAAATAGCACGGGAAAGAAGAGTTTTTTTGATGAGTTCGACCACTATCTGATTTCGACTTTAGACGTGGACGTGGGTTTTAATAGAACGTCGGCCCTGGCTTGATTCACGGAAATTTCGAGCAAACCCGCGGAACCGATGTACGCCAGAGGATGATTGACGGGAACCTCACTGAAGGTCAGGCGAAGAGGACCGATGAGCGTGCCGTCAAGGTGGATATTCGGAATTTTTTCTTTGCCTGCAAACCGCCGGAGTTGCTCCTGGGTAATATTGGTAATCAGGTTGCCATAGCGATCAACATGAATGATACTACCCGCGATATTGCCTTCCGGTGTTGTCTTGGGAATGGGAATATCCAGCAAACAGATGATTTCGGTGCGCGGACCGATCTGGTCCGGATTTAATCCCTTGGCCAGATGTGCCGCTACGGGAGCGAAAATATCCCGGCCATGAAATGTGGGTGAAACAGGCTGGCAAAAAAGCGAATCGTTGGCAACCAGGTTTACCTGATCGGGTTTGTACGATTGGTGGATAAACGTAATAATTCCGTTGTCCGGGACGAGGAAAAATTGATTGGCGTATCTGGCCAGCAGGATCGGTCGATGTGACCCGACGCCTGGATCCACGACGGCCACATGAATGGTCTTGGGTGGAAACGTCCGCCAGATTTCACGAAGAACTAATGCCCCGGCCAGAATGTCATGCGGCTGAATGTCGTGCGTAATATCGACCACGGTGGTCACAGGAGCGATCTGATAGATAATCCCCTTCATCGCGCCGACGAAATAATCGGACCATCCAAAATCCGTTGTTAACGTTATTATCGCCATGAAAATACTGATCCTTGCAACCAACACCCTCTTTACGTATAACCTATACACAACAATATAAATATTTTACCCGAAAGGATCGCAGATGGCTAGAAGGTTTATCCGGGAGATACAATCCGGCACGAATATCGATAATGAAATTTATTTTTTGGTCGAAAAGGATTTGCGCAGCTCGACCAATGGTTCGCTTTATATCCATGCCGTGCTGTCGGACAAATCCGGATCGGTCCCTGCTCGGATGTGGCAGGCGACGCAGGAATTGTATAATCTTTTACCCCAGGAAGGTTTCGTCCGAGTCCGCGGCAGAACGGAAAATTATAAAGGGGCGATGCAGTTTATCATCGAAGGGATCGAGCCGACCCCTCCCAATCTGAAAATCACAATCGAAGATTTTTTACCATGCACGGAAAAAGACGTCGAGCAGATGTTCCAGCGCGCCCTGGAGATTTTACGAACGATCAAAGACAAGTATTTGCTCTACCTGATCAAGCAGTTTATCGACGACAAGGACCTGATGGCAAAATTCAAAAAAGCCCCCGCCGCCGTCAATGTGCATCACGCCTGCCTCGGCGGCTTGCTGGAACATACGCTGAACCTGCTGGAACTGGCGGTGTTGACAGGTTCGCGATATCCGGAAATCAACATGGACCTGATGCTGGCGGGAACGTTTTTGCATGATATCGGAAAGACGCAGGAACTGGCCTGGGAGACAAGTCTGAAATATACGGATTCGGGACAATTGATCGGACACCTGGTCATCGGGGCGATGATGGTCGAGCAGAAGGCTCAGAAGACCGCGCAAGAACTCGGTGAGCCGTTTCCTGCCCGGCTTCTGCAAGTCCTCGAACACATGATTATTTCCCATCACGGAGATTACGAATTCGGAGCCGCTAAGTTGCCCATGACCGCCGAAGCCCTGGCTTTGCATCACATCGACAATCTCGACGCCAAGCTCGACATGGTCAAACGTCAAATCGCGGAATCCGAAACCGATTCCGACTGGACAAAATACGTCCGATCACTGGAACGAAAATTCTATAAATACAACGGGTCTAAAACTTGACCGAAATTGTACCGTTTTTTTACCAAATTCAATTTTATTCGCGTGGTACAATTTTTTGATTGGAAAGCCGCCGTGCCGGCGACTGCTAAACGGAAGAATGGCCGCGGGACAGTCCTTCCAATTTAATTATGACACATATTTTTGTAAAAGCAAATCGGGTAAAAGAATTTTGTTATTCGTCCCTCAAGATTTATCCAGATGCTGAAAAAACTCGATCACCTCGCCGTCGGGACCCTTGCAAAAGGCGATCCGAACGGGAGTCGTAGGGTTACTTGGGATATCAACATTTTTGGGTTCCATCGTTATCTCGGCCCCTGCCTTTCGAGCTTGTTCAATAGCCTCATCACACTGGGTCGTCCGCAAGGCGAAATGGAGCAGGCATCCTTCCGGTTTCGGATCGGGCGAGCCGCCGGCGAACAGCTCCAGATAATTTCCATCCCCCGTATCAAGCATGACCGCCCGATGGTTCTCCTGGCCCCAGGCCATCTTTTCCACAAATCCCAATCCCTGCGTATAAAATCTGACACTGGCATCGAAATCCTTCACCCGCATCGCCACATGATGAAAACCGCCGCCGCCAATTTTTTGATTTTGTCCTGTCATGAAAGTCTCCTGAATTTTAAATTTTAGAACGTGTATGAAAAGCCTTTCTGACGCAGTCATTGCGAGCGCAGCGAAGCAATCTGGCCTGCGAATGTCGGTTGGTGTCATAACGCCAGATTGCTTCGCTGCGCTCGCAATGACCAACCGGGGGCTTTTCATACACGTTCTTAAATTTCCGCAAGAAATACCATTAGTTTTCAAAAAGCATCCGAGGCAATCCCGATTGCCGAATGATGGATAATAAAGTACCCCGCTTAAGTTCCTTGTGCATGGGAACGGGAACGGTAATGCTCGAATTGGGTATCGCTTTCTGCATTACCACATGGCTTCCACGGCAACGGACTTGGGTAAACCCCTGTATTCGGAGGATATCGCAAACCTCTTTTCCCGACAGAATCTTTAGTTTACCCAACGTTGACCTCCAGGGAGGTCAAGTAGGTTTCCGGGTGTAGCCGCTCCTGGATTTCCTGGGGACTGGCGGTTTCCAGAAAAAGCTCTACAGCTTCTTTCAAATTTTCACGTGCTTCCTGAATGGTATCGCCCTGGCTGGCGACATCCAGTTCAGGACACACCGCCACGTATCCGTCATCTTCCCGCTGCACGATGGCCGTAAATGTACGAATGGACATAATCAATTCCTCTCATGGAGGTGGGGTTTCAGAAAACCCACTCTCCAGATTTATTTAAATTATATCATATTTTTCCGCCAGTTGGAAACATGTCTGATTTTGCAACTTGCTTTCTTTTGTAATCGTAAAGGATACGGCCTACCAAGCAAGCCAAAAGACAAACGCTGGTCCCAATAACAAAGGATTGAAACAAAAAGCCTGGTATTCCAAGTTCTCTGGCTGCTTCATAAGGTTCGGAAGGGAGGTCTTTAATACCCACATGATATAGAAAGGGATTCCCCAAGATACAGAAGTATAAGCCAGAAGATCGAACCACCATAAGCTTATACCCACCAGAATGGCGCGGATCGGATGTGGCCAATGCCGCATCCAAAGCAAAACGATCGCTATGACAGATCCGCACCATGTGCTGATTGATCCGGCAAGCGAACACCAGGATTCCCCTGTTTTTGTGGGAAAGCCATCCACTACGCAAAAACCATTAATACCGGAAAAACCTACCCAGCCTACTTTGGGCCACACTGAAACCCCCAAAACGTCAATTGCGGTAAGATGTCCGCCCAAAAGTGATCCGACCAATCCATGCCCCACAGTCTCATGCCAAAAGATGCCAAACACAAAGCAGAAAACCAACGAAATAAAATAAATCAAAAAGAGTTTTATCCCGGTTTTACGCATAAACCGTGCCGGTGGTTATTTTCTCGGTTGGGGGCAGGATTATTTTCCCGGCGGGTTCGTCGTCTTTTTTCTGGTCGTCGGGTTTGGCCAAGCCGATTCGCTGCTCGGCGGCTTTTAAAATCGCCTCCAGCATTTCCGTATAGGTCAAACCCGCCCATTTGGCCATTTTGCACAAGTGTCCGTCCCAGCACCAGCCGGGGTTCGGGTTGACCTCGAGCATCTTGGGCTCGCCGCCGGCGCTTAATCGCCAGTCAATCCGGGCGTAATCGCGGCACTCCAGCCGTTCAAATAATTTCAGGCTGCATTCGACGATGGTCTTTTCCGCGTCGTCGGGAATGTTGGCGGGGATGGATTTGATGTTCCAGTAGGGGGAATCCGGCATCCATTTTGCTTCATAGCCGCAAATCCGTGGCAGATGGGCCGGGACGGCGGAATAATCCTCTTCGGTAATCGGCAGAACCGTATAGGCGGTCGGTGGATTGCCGATCAAGCCGAGGCTCAGGTCCTTGCCCGTCAGAAATTCCTCGACCAGGATCGGTTTTTCGTACCCGAATTTTTCACGGATTTCGGAAATCGCGTTTAATAATTCTTCCAACGTATTGGCCACGCTTCGCTGGGTGATTCCGAAACTGGAATCACCGAAATTCGGCTTGACGATAACCGGGAAGGGAAAGGGCATCTCAAAGGTCGTGTCTTCCGGCTTGATGAAAAACGCTTCGGGAACCGGGATTCCCATTTCCTTGGCGATCCCGCGAACGAGCGACTTATCGTAGCAGTAAGCCAGACCCTGCGGGGCGGCCCCCGTGTAGGGGATGTCGAGCATCTCAAGCAAAGAAGCGATATGCAGCTCTTTTCGAGGGTCGTTGTTATACCCTTCATCACAGAGATTGAAGATGAAATCAATTTTTCCCGTTGATTTTGACAAGTCCTGATAGAGCGTGTCGTGATTGTTGATATAGGTAAATTCGTAGTCCTTAAGCTCTCTTAATGCGTCCTTGAGTTGATCGATGGTATAAAAATCATCGTCGTCAAAGACCGAGGATGGTTTAAGTTTATCCGGTTTGGATGGGTCGCCCAGGAGCACCGCGACATTTCGGATCAAGTCGCCGGCCTTGCGCTTGACCAACGACCATTCCTTGCGGACCACCGTCGTCATGATAATCCGCTGTTCCATCATGCCCAGGTCCTGGTTTCGCTGGGAATTCGGGGAAATACTGCTGTGGATGGTCGTATCGGTAAATCCCGCTTCCTTCATCAATCTGGTAATGGATGGACCCGTATAAAGCCGTTCCGCATAAAACTGGTCGGCGATCACGCCTTTCTCCACGTCCGAGATCACTTCCCGCGAAATCAACCGCTGATTGTCGACGGACAGCGACCGTTCCCGGCAGACGAAATGTTTTTTATCAATCCATTCCCACGACCGGCTCTGGAAATGCTCTCGTAAATATTCTCCGTCGGCCACGTCGATAAGCAACCGGCCCCAGGGTTTTAACACCCGGCACACTTCCTTGAGCACGCGAAGGTCGTCCTGGACCGTCTCAAAATAACCAAAACTGTTGCCCAGGATCACCACCACGTCAAACGTGTCGGCAGGATAGGGCAGTTTGCGGGCATCTCCTTCCCGGAATTTCACATTCAACCCTTCTCTTCGGGCGATGCCCTTGGCCCGTTGGATAAGATAGTGAGATCGGTCCAGACCGTCCACATTTTTCAACCCTCGGCGAGCCATTTCCAGGCTATGCCGTCCCTGACCGCAGCAAAGATCGAGAATCCGGTCGTCCGGGGAAAGTTTTAGCGCGCCGACGACAAGTTCGACTTCCTCGCGCGTGATCTTCTGATCCTCGACGACATCGGCATCGGTTTTCAGGTAAAGGGAATTGAAAATGCCCCGCCACCAGTCGGACCGGACATGTTCTTCGAGATTGCTGACTGGTCCTAACGTAAGGGGAGGTTTGCCGTTTTTACCTCGCTGGGGAGGCTTATCGGAAGAACTTTTACTGCTGCTGCTGTTTCCATTCTCATTTCCACTATCATTTTCGTTCATAGCTACTGCCGCTGGTCCTTTCCTGGAACTGTGGAGTTTAATTCGCCACTCATTATAACACGTAATATAACGTGTCAAGCGAAAGTAGTTTAATTTTAAAAAATCTTTTTGGGGGCAAATTACTTTTTCAGCAGGCCGTAGTCCTTCAGGGTGTTGCGGAGTTTTTGCTTTAGAGAGTCATCCATAGGCCAGAGTGGCAGGCGGAGGTCCCCGCCGCACATACCGAGCATGGCCATAGCGGTCTTTACTGGAATGGGGTTGGTGGCCAAAGAGAGCATACCCTTGGCCAACGGGAACATTTTGCGGTGGAGTTTTTCCGCTTTTTTGAAATCGTGCCTCAAGGCGGTGTCGGTCAGGGCTTTCATATCCTTCGGAACGATATTGGCGATGACACTGATAACCCCGGTCGCGCCGACGGACATCAGGGGCAGGGTCATCGAATCGTCGCCGCTTAAAATGTCGATGTCGCACATGGCGCGAAGTGCGCTGGCGCCGTCCATCGAGCCGGTGGCGTGTTTGACGGCATTGATATTTTTGATTTTCGCCAGCCGAGCGATGGTCTCCGGCATGATCTCCACGGCGCATCGGCCTGGGATATTATAGATGACCAGCGACAGTTTTGTGGATTCGGCGATGGCTTTAAAATGCTGATATAACCCTTCCTGTGTAGGCCGATTGTAATAGGGCGCGACGAGCAACGCGCTATCCGCGCCGTTTCGTTCGGCGTGCCGGGTCAGGTCAATGGCTTCGGCGGTGGAATTCGAACCCGTGCCGGCCATCACGTGGATTCGCCCGCGGGCGCGTTTGATCACCCGGGCGATGACCTCGTCATGTTCCTCATGATCGAGGGTCGGCGATTCACCGGTCGTGCCGCATGGAACGATTCCGGCGATGCCGGCTTTGACTTGGAACTCAACGAGTTTATCGAGAGTATCGTAATCGACAGCGCCATTTTTAAAAGGCGTGACCAGAGCGACGTACGTGCCTTTGAACATTTTCAACTAAACTCCTTTAATAATTCTTTCATTTGTCGAACCGCTTCGCGGAGGCCCACGAAGACGGCCCGCGAAACAATGGTGTGTCCGATGTTGAACTCGGAAAATCCTGGAATTCGAGCGACCGGTTCGATATTACGGTATGTTAGGCCATGTCCGCCATGAACGGTCAGGCCAAGTTTCAAACCTAATTCGACCCCTTTTCGCAATTCCACAAGAGCTTTTTGCCTGGTCTTGGGATTTTCCGTATGCGAATACCCACCAGTCCACAATTCGATAGCGTCGAATCCAAGATCGGCGGAGGTTTTGATCTGATCGTCAATCGGTTCGATAAAGGCGCTGACGAGGCAGCGAGCCTGGTGAAGTTTTTTAACAGCCAGCCCGACATTTTTCCGAAGCCGGACGACGTCAAGCCCCCCTTCCGTGGTGATTTCCTGGCGATGCTCCGGAACCAGAGTGCACTGTTCGGGTCCGATTTCACCGGCGATCTGAACGATCCTGGGATTGATCGACATTTCAAGATTCAATTTAACGGCCACGGTATGTTTCAGGACGACGACATCGCGGTCGTTGATATGTCGGCGGTCTTCGCGCAAATGAACGGTAATCCCGTCGGCTCCGCCGAGTTCCGCCTCCACAGCCGCCCAGACGGGGTCCGGCTCATCCGTCTTGCGGGCTTGGCGGATGGTGGCCACATGATCGATATTTACACCTAAATTTGGCATACGCATAATAATAACTATCGAACTAAAGATAGCAACAAAAGATTTCTAATTTATGATTTCTGATTTATGATTTGAAGAACGCATAAATCATAAATTAGAAAGCAGCAATTCTTTTGGGATGCCGATATCGGCCAGATGAAGCTTACCGACGTATTCGATAGCGGGAGGCAAGAAAAAAACATTTTTGGCCGCGGCGAAGGTGATGGTTATATGAGCGCGGACAGTGTTTTGGGCGGGAGTGCCGGTGAAGCAATCGAGGCCGGAAGGAACATCGACGGCGATGACAGGTTTTCCGGACGCATTGATTTTTCGGATCAATTGGTCGATGGGTGGCCGCGGTTCACCCTGGAATCCAGTTCCCAGCAGGGCATCGACGAGAACATCGGACCTTTCGATCAAACGGTCGGCCGAGTCGGGATCGGAAATAGGGATTCCCATTCGGGAGACGACGGTATAATTGGTCAGGGCGTCACCCTTGAGCTTCTCGGCCGGTGCAGCCAGGATGATTTTGACATGCCAAAAACTATTGTGCAGGTGACGGGCAATGACAAATCCGTCCCCGCCGTTGTTGCCAGGACCACAAAAAATGACCACCGAACGGTCGGTTAAGTCGAGAAATTCAGCCATAATAAAATGAGCAGCATTTAGGCCCGCGTTTTCCATCAGCAGGATTGAGGGCATGGCGTATTGCTCGACCGCAAGCTGATCGATCCGGCGGATTTGCTCGCAGGTTAAAGTCAACATTGTTTTTTTCCTCCCAAAAATATCAGGCAATTCGATTTCTTGCAGTTTATCCGAAAAGGTATTAGAATAAAATTTTAATTCAATTCATGGGAGTAACTACATGGCAGACTTTGAAATGATTTTACGATTAATCCTTGCGGTTGGAGCGGGGGCGATTGTAGGAAGCGAGCGGGAATTTCACGGCCGGCCCGCGGGGCTTCGAACGCATATCCTGGTGGCGTTGGGTGCGGCGATCATGTCCCTGGCGTCGCTGGAACTGGCGGAAATTGTCCAGGTTTTTGGCGCCAGTCCGAACGTAAGGGTGGACATCAGCCGGATCGCTTCGGGCATGATCACGGGAATCGGATTTCTCGGAGCTGGAACGATTCTCAAAATGGGTAAATCAGTCCGGGGATTAACCACGGCGGCGTCGCTTTGGTGCGTGGCGGGTGTGGGCATGGGGTTTGGGTTCGGATTTTATCGGCTTTCAATTTTTGGGTCGATGCTGATGTTGTTTACGTTGCTGGTCGTCACCAAACTGGAACAGGGGATTTCCAAAGATTGGTACAAGAATGTCATCGTTCGGCTGAAGGGGTCGCGCGATCAGGCGGAGATGTTGAGCAAAAAATTCCAAGCCCGAGGGTGGGTGGTTTTGGATTTGGACTGGAGGAAAAGCAAGACCAAAGACACGTTTGTCGTGGATTATAAATTGAGGTTTAACGGAAAAGACGACATCCAGGAAGCAGTGCGAATGTTGGATGAAACGGATTTTGCGGAGAATTATCAGATCCAATGAACGGCAATATTAAAAAAACGGTCGCGGTCGTGGTGCCGGTTTTTAATGAAGAGGCCAATATCGACGCGTTTTGCGAGCGGATCGAGAAGGTGGCGTCGGATTTGTCGGAATATCGATGGCAGTTTGTGTTTGTTGATGACGGCAGCAGGGATGGCACGATGGAAAAGTTGCGGCAGCGGCAGTCGATGGGCCAGCCGATTACGATTCTCCGTTTGTCGCGGAATTTCGGACATCAGGCGGCGATCAAGGCGGGGTTGGATTGTTCGGACGCCGATGCGGTGATTACGATGGACGGAGATTTGCAACATCCCCCGGAGTTGATTCCGCGGCTTGTGGAATTATGGCAAGAGGGGTTCGAGGTGGTCCAGACGGTTCGCCGGCAGGAATGCGGGACCAGACGAGGCCTGGTTCGGTGGGCTTATCGGGTGATCAACTGGTTTGCGGAAAGGCCGATCCCGCCGGAGTGCGCGGATTTCCGATTAATCGACCGGCAGGTGCTTGTCGAACTTAAAAAAATGCCGGAGGCCAATCCGACGCTCCGCGGGTTGGTGGCATGGGTGGGGTTCAGGCAAACGACGATTGAATACGAGGTCCAGAACCGCCTGGGCGGCCAGAGCCGGTTTACGTTTCGCCAGTTGGTAAATCTGCTGGCGGGGGGGATTTTTGATTTGTCCCGTCGGCCTTTGGCATTTGGCACGGCGGCGGGGACGATACTGACGATTGTGGGGCTGGTGGGCTGGATCGTTGGTTTAATGAGCGGAATAATGTTTTTTATTTTCGTGCTGGCGGCGATTGAACTTTGGACCCTGAGTCTGATCGGTGCCTATCTCGGCCGGGCGTATAACGAAGTTCTCGGCCGACCGATGTATATCGTCAGCGAGAAAGTGAATTTTAAAGAGATATCACAGAGTTATACGGATTGTACTTAATTAATGCGCTCGGCGGAAAATATCCGCCACCGCGTTAATAACGGCCTTATGTCTCCAAAGCCGTATGACAATCCGTATTAGTTTTCGGATGGAGGTTCTTCCCAATAATTTTGTAGATATTCCCCGTCTGGACCGAAGGTATAATAGTCATCATCATCCAACGCTATAACGATAAGATTCTCTTTTCCATGCAGGACCATATATTTGACCGATTTTGGGGTGCCGTAATCACACGCAGGTCCTCCTGAGTTTATTCTAATTGTCCCTTTTTCCGTGCGAGAGAGTGTAATTGGACCCAATTTGAAGGGAAAAGTAGCGATTTGTTTCAGCTTGTCGCTCTTGACTAATTTCTTAAACTCCGTTGACGTTAGAAGATATTTCGCAATTGGTCGTGGGCCAAACTCGGATATTTTTCGATTAATCGTTTCTTGATAGGCTTTTTGCTGTAACCGTGTTTCATAAAAATGACTCATCGGCCTAAAACACAGTCCCGTCACCGGCTCATACTTATTTTGGAGATGAAGGCTCGAATTGTCGGTATAAAAAACGGCTTGATTACTGGCCCAATCTCTTTCGGCGGCCACTTGGCCTCCTCTTTTAGTTTCAAAGATAAACCCCTGGCGAAATACAAAGGGAAAAGCAACCGTAAGAATAATGATGCCAATGCCTACAAAAATGATTCGCCAGGGGTTGGCAGTTAAATTTGGAGGGCACGATGCCGAAGTAGACACGATTTCATCAATCGGGGCTTTACATTCCGGACACTCCACATTGATTGAATTGATATAAAGCGCGCCGCATGATCGGCAGTTTCCAGTCAGTTCAAATCGTCGGATTTTTCCCAGGAAAAATTGAAATATTCTTTCCACGGCAAGATTAATCAGGCAAATGAAAGCAATTATAAAAAAACAACTCATAAAAAATTCCATCCAGTAAAAGTGCCAGGGGCGCATCCCGCTACCCATTACCAGTGCAATCACACAAGTGACTATTAAAGAGTAAAGCAGGACCAGGTCTTTTCGTCTTTTTTGATCGTCATCAAAAATGGCTGACAGGAGGATGGGAGAAATCCATAACCAGGGCATGGCGTAAAATATAGGGTCGGGATCAGGGTATCCGCGCAAGGCAATCATCGGCATACACAGAAACGTGTAAGCAACGAATCCCAAGCATGAGATGATTAAGGATAATGAAGGGTCTCTTTTTATGATTTCATGCTTCATGCCTGATTACCTTTTCCCTTATATATTTTATGCTACGGTGGGGTATAAATTATCTCAAGCAATAAAAAAACACACCTACAGAATATTTAAAAGAAATCACCTGGGTGGCATGGGCAATTCTTATTGCCCGTGTCTTTTTCCCGCATATGCCAGAAGACACGGGCAAGAAGACTTGCCCATGCCACCCCCAAAAAAGTTGTGTAACCTTCATTGTGAAATACTATCCCAAGCCATTCATTTACAAAATGCAGGAAAATAACTTGACAGCAAAATTAAAATTGAATAATATAACTGACTGGTCCGTCATTTAATTATGGCAGGAAAACGCGGCGTGAGAAAAACAAACCATCGAAAAGTAGGTCGGCCCGTTGACGCGAAACTTCGGTCGCGTCGGCGTGAGGAGATTTTGGAGGCGGCGACGAGCATTTTTGCCCGGCGGGGATATTCCAAGACCGATCTGCAGGTGGTGGCCGATATGCTGGGAGTTGGAAAAGGCACGATTTATCGGTATTTTCCCAGCAAACGGGCTCTTTTCCTTGCCGCCGCGGACTGGGGGATGAACCAGTTGCATGAGCAGGTCGAAAAGGATATCCTGGACATCGCCGATCCTTTGGAACGGATCGAAAAAAGCATTTATTCCTATCTTTTATTTTTCGATTCGCATCCCCAAATCGTCGAACTCCTTATTCAGGAACGGGCGGAATTCAAGGACCGGAAAAAACCGACTTATTTTGAGCATCGGGATGAACGCGTAAAACAGTGGCGGGAATTGACGCAAAACTTGATCGCTGAAGGACGAATGAGAGACATTCCGGTGGACCAGATCATGGATGTGGTAGGCAATCTTCTTTATGGAACAATGTTTACCAATTTTTTCGTCGGCCGGGTAAAATCGTGCCGACAGCAGGTTAGTGAAATATTGGATGTGGTGTTCAAGGGCGTCCTGAGCGAGAAAGCTCGAAAACAATTTCGCCTGAGTTCACGATTTTAGGAAAACGGCTTATGATAAAATATATTTTGGTTTTGATCCTGATGGCACCCCTCATCGGTTGTGGGCTTTACCGGGGATTTCGAGATACCCCGCCGGTCTGCCGGTCCAAAGCGGTCCCTCCGCAGGCTGGGACCGACGTGCGTGCTATTCCGGAAAGATTACCGAATGTGCCTACGACACAATCGGCACAGGCGATTACGCTCCAGGAGTGCATTGATAAGGCGCTGGCCCATAACGGAGGGATTCGCATTACGGACCGGCGAATCCTGATCGCGCAAGACCGGATTCGAGAGGCCTGGGCAATCGATCTGCCGAAGTTGACGGCCCAGGGTCGTTTCGATATCCAGGAAAAGGCAAGGGCGCCTGGCCCAACCGCGACAGCCCAGAAGATCGCGGCCATTACCGGGACTACACCGCGAATCCCCATGATCGACCGCGACGTGTCCTCGGTGTCTACGTCGCTGCTGGTTCCGATTTATAATTTCGGGCTGGGATATCACCAGCGTGAGGCGGCGAGGATTGGGGTCGGCGTTTCCGATCTTATGTCCGAGCGTGCGCGGCAGGATTTGATTTTGAACGTCAAACAAGCCTATTTCCGGGTGCTCGAAGCCCGGAAGATCCGAGACGTCGTTATGGATTCGATTCAAACGGTAACCCGCCAATTGGAAATTGCCCGCGATTTTCTTTCCCAGGGTCTGGTGGCCAAGAATGACGTGCTCGTGGTCCAGGTGCAGTTGGCCCAGCGAAAGCAGCAGTTGATCGAGGCAGAAAATAATATCCAGTTGGCCATGTCCACGCTGGACCGTCTGATGGATGAATCTGTAACCCGGGAATGGAAACTGGATGATATTCTGGAAGTCCCGCGATGGCGGGGGAATTTCGAGACGGTCTTTTTGCTGGCCGTGCGGAATCGCCCCGATCTTGAGGCCCTTCGCAAGCAAATCAAAATTACCGAAGAGCAGTATCGTTCGACCCGCGCAGGTCTGGCCCCGCAGATCAACGGGTATCTGAATTACAATTACTCCGCCGTCAAAAATGTAGAGGATAAGGATGCCGCCGTCGGCGGATTCTTCGTCGATCTGCCCATTTTCGACGGCGGGTTGACCTACGCCCAGCTCGCTCGGTTGAGCAAGCAGATCAACGAGGCGATCGACGTCCAGAGCGAAACCGAAAAAGATATTATCCTGAATGTCAAACAGGCCTATTTAGTCCTGAACGCGGCGGCGGAGCAAATCCCTGTGGCCAAAATAAGTATCGAACAGGCCACCGAAAATTTAAGAATTACCCGCGACCAGTATGCCCAAGGGCTACTGACGAGTCAGGACGTTCTGCTGCAGGAAAACGCTCTGTCCCAGACCCGTTCCAATTATTACCAGGCCTTGTACGCCTACCATCAATCCTTCGCCGTTCTGGTCAACGCGATAGGCGGTCAGCCGCCGGAAATTCCGAACAGTCCGCTTAAGAAAGTAAAAAATAAAGAGAGGAATAAATAAAAATGAATTGCTCAAGGGTTCATAAATTTCGTGCAACTGTTCAAGCCCCATCGAGAACTGTCATTGCGAGGCCATTCCTATGGCCGAAGCAATCTCGATCCATCACCCAGGAACGAGATTGCTTCGTCGCTTCGCTCCTCGCAATGACAGCGTCTGGACGGTTACAATTTCGTTCGTTTCTTGTAGCCGTTATGGTGATGATTCTTTTTAGTTTTTCGACCTTTATCGGATGCGGTAAAAAAGAGGAGCCGAACGGATCAAAGATTCCTTCGTCCACTTCGGAGCCGATAGAAAGACAGGCCACCACCCAGGCGGGGGTCTCGACGGGATCGTGGATTACCGTCGAACGGGGTTCCATCAAGGAATTCGTGCCGGCGGTGGGAAGTTTTCTGGCCCGACAGACAACGCAGGTCGGCTCACAGGTTTCCGGCCGGGTGCAGGAGGTCCTGGTGGACGTTGGCGACAAGATACGCAAGGATCAGCCTGTCGTTCGATTGGACCCAACATTTTTTGATATCGAACTGGCCCAAGCCAAAGCCAAATTGGAATTCAGCCGCGTGGCGGTCAAGGACGCCGAGCTGAATTACAACCGGATGAAGAACCTGTGGGAGAAACCTGGGTCGTCGGATCAGCCTTCAATATCGCGAAAACTCTACGACGACGCAAAGCTCAAGTACGACGCGACCCAGGCGGAATTCAATCTGACCCAGCAGGCCCTTCGGTATGCCGAGCAGCGACTGAAGGAAACTGTCATTCGGGCGCCGTACGACGCGGTCGTCGTTAAGCGATTGGTGGATACGGGGGAGCAGGTGGCTACAATGCCGCCGACGTCCATCCTGCTGGTTCAGGAAATCGCCACGCTCAACCTGGAATTTTCGCTGCCCCAGAATATGCTATCGAGCATCACGGTGGGAACACCGTTTGAATTCGAAGTCGAGGGTATCGCCGAGGGTAAGGGCAGCGGGAAAATCGCTGTGATCTTTCCCGCTGTGGACGAGGCGAGCCGATCGTTTCGCTGCCGTGCGCATATCGAAAATCCCGGAACGAAATATCGGCCTGGGTTGCTCGCTCAGATTCGCGTTCTGGATAAAGAGGTTCAGAATACCCTGATTGTTCCGCGAAAGGCGGTCCAGCAGACTGCCACGGGCTGGCAGGCGCTCGTCTCAAATAATGGACATCCGACAGCCCAAAATATCAAAGTCGGACTGGTGACCCAGGAGCAGGTGGAGATCAAGGAAGGCTTGACCCTGGGCAGTAAAGTGTTCGTTCAGTCCGGAAACTGAAATAATTTTGGATTAAAAGAACGGGAAGATTATGATTCTTTCAAATATCGCGATCAAACGGCCGGTTTTTACCACGATGGTGATCATGACGATCATTGTTTTTGGCATCATTTCTTTTCGTGAAATCGGGATCGATCTTTTTCCCCGGGTGGAATTTCCGGTGATTACCATCGTTTCCGTTTTACCGGGAGCCGACCCGGACACAGTCGAATCGACGGTTACGGACCCTATCGAAGAGGCGGTTTCAAACATCAGCGCGATCAAGACGCTTCGCTCGACGAGCAGCGACAGCGTTTCGCAGGTGGTGATCGAATTCGAGCTGGAAAAAAATGTCGATGTCGCCTACCAGGAAGTGCTGGCCAAGATCGGAACGGTTCGGTCGGAATTACCGAAGGACCTGGAAGACCCGGTGGTGCAAAAATTCGATATCGACGCGGCCCCGATCATGGCGGCGGTCGTTTCGTCGGAAAGTATGCAGATTCGTGATCTGACGCACCTGGCGGATAAAACGATCAAGGAGCGACTCCAGCGGGTCCGCAATGTCGGCGAGGTCAAATTAGTCGGTGGGCGGGACCGCAAGATGTGGCTTTGGCTAAACCGTAGCCGCCTGGAAGGATATGGGCTTACTGTTCAGGACGTGGAGCGTGCGCTTCAGACGGAGCATGTGGAATATCCCGGCGGACGGGTGGAGCAAGGTCCGCGGGAATACATGGTCAAGACCAAAGCGGAATTCGAGTCGGCCGATCAGTTTGCCGGTATGGTGCTGACGTATGTCAACGGTATGCCGGTTTGCGTGCGTGATATCGGGCGTGTGGAAGACGGGATGGAAGAAGAGCGAAGCATGGCCAAGCTGAACGGCAACCGGGCGATCTCGCTGTTGGTTCGACGACAATCCGGGACCAATACCGTCGAAGTGGCTAATGCGGTCAAGGCGGAAATTGCCAGGCTTCAAAAAGAGCTGTCCGGGCGGGGAATAAAAATCGAAATCGCCCAGGACTTGTCCCGGTTCATTGAAAATTCGGTTAATGAAGTGCAGTTTCACCTGGTGTACGGAGGCGGGCTGGCGATTTTAATCGTCTTTTTCTTCCTGCGAAACCTCCGCAGCATGTTCATCAGTTCTCTGGTTATTCCGACTTCCATTATCGGAACGTTTATTGTTATGAACGCCCTGGGATTTACCCAGAACATGATGACCCTGCTGGCATTGACGCTGGCGATTGGTCTTTTAATCGACGATTCTATCGTCGTTCAGGAAAACATCATGCGCCACGTGGAAGAAGGAATGCCGGCGAAAGAAGCTGCGGCCTTTGCCACCAGCGAAATCGCCCTGGCCGTGTTCGCGACGACGTTATCGGTGGTGGCGGTGTTCGTGCCGGTGGCGTTTATGAAAGGGATCATCGGACGTTTCTTTTACCAGTTCGGAATGGCAGTAACTTTCGCCGTGCTGATTTCCATGTTCGTCGCGTTTACCCTCGACCCGATGCTGTCCTCGCGGATTTTGCGAAAACCAAAGAAAACCCGGCTCCACGACATTTCCGAGCGATTTTTCGGTAAAATCGATTGGGTCTACGAAAAATTGCTGGCGGTAGCCCTCCGCCGACGCTGGGTCGTGGTGGTCGTGGCGGTCGGATCGTTTATCGCCGCGGGGTTTATCGGCAAATTTCTGAAATGGGAATTTATACCTCTGGAAGATCAGAGCGAATTTAATATTAAGGTCAAAGCCCCCCTGGGCGCGTCGCTTTCGACGACGGATGAAATTCTCCAGCGGGTCCATAAGCAGATTCAGACCCAGCCGTGGGTTGATTATACCTTTGCCACCATCGGGACCGATGAACTCCAACGCGTCAACGAAGGAGGCATGTATGTAAAAATGATCGACAAGGACAAACGCGAAATTTCCCAGATGCAGGCGATGGAGTGGGCGAGGGAGCGGCTTTCAAACATCCCCGACGCCAAAATCAGTATCGAGGTCGTCGGCCGTGTTTCAGGGGGCGGGCATCGGGCGTCGGACCTTCAAATTGAAATCCGCGGGTCCAACCTGGATCGATTGGAAACTATTGCCGGCGGGATTATGAGCAAAATGCGTGCTGCCGGCGGATACGTGGATTTGGATACCACTTATGAGAAAGGCAAGCCACAGATCAATGTGTATGTGAAGCGCGATCGAGCGGCGGACATGGGGGTCAGCCCAATGTCGGTGGCCTCGACGGTCAAAGCGCTCATCGGCGGTGATGACGTGAGCAAATTCCGGGCGGAAGGAGATCGTTATGATGTAAGCGTCCGGCTGCAGGAGCCTTATCGGGATCGTCCGGACGATATCGAATTATTGACGGTGAGAAATAACCGAGGCCAGCTTGTGCGGCTGCAAAACGTATCGTGGATCAAGGAAGAACCCGGCCCGGTGCAGATCGACCGGTACAACCGGACTCGTCAGATCACCATTCTCGCCAACCTCCAGCGGGATAAAAAAGTGCTCGGCCAGGCGGTCGAGGAAACCTCTCGTTTTATCCAGGAAGCCAATCTCCCGCCGGGTTACACATTTGGTTTTTCCGGCATGGCTGATACGATGAAAGAATCGTTCGGATACCTCTTTTTTGCCCTGTTCCTGGCCGTCGTTATGGTCTACATCGTCCTCGCCTCACAGTTTGAAAGTTTCATTCATCCGTTTACGATCATGCTCGCCCTGCCGCTTTCGGTCGTCGGAGCGCTCGGTGTGCTGGTGCTCTCGCACATGACGATGAGCATTTTCACCATGATCGGAATCATCATGCTCATGGGTCTGGTGACCAAGAACGGAATTTTACTCGTCGATTTTACAAACACCCTTCGCCGCCGGGATAACATGGACCGTAACCAGGCGATTTTAAAAGCAGGCCCCATTCGATTAAGGCCGATTTTGATGACCACGTTCGCCATGATCTTCGGTATGCTCCCAACAGCCCTGGGCACAGGTTCGGGTTCCGAGTCGCGGGCTCCGATGGCTGTGGCGGTAATTGGCGGATTGACAACCTCAACCTTGCTGACTCTCGTGGTCGTGCCAGTGGTCTATACCCTAATGGACGATTTAAGTCATGTCGGGAAATGGCGAGTCTGGAATTGGCTGGGGAAAAAATCAAATAATTAATTCAAATCGGTACCCGTTCAGACCCCACTGAAAATTGTCATTGCGAGACCGCGAAGCGGGCGCGGCAATCTCGTCCCTTCGCCAAAGAAACGCGATTGCTTCGTCGCTGCACTCCTCGCAATGACAGTGTCTGAGCGGTTACTCAAATCATATGTTTTGTACATTTTGTAGGGTCCAACGAGGGTTACGGGTTTGTGCGGAGCCTCATTGTTGAGCCAGAAACGCGGTTTTTGCCAAATTGTACAAATTGGAGGCGAATTTTTAACCGCCAAGAAGAAAAGATTTTTTAGCCACGAATTACACGAATGGCCACGAATGAGAAAGATTTTTTTATTTTTAAAGAACGCGGCAGGAGATTTGCCACTCTATAGTAAAGATAACACATTTTTGGCCAAATGCAAATTTTGGGGAAAGAATATTTTTGAACCGCCAAGGCGCCATGACGCCAAGATAAAGAGAGACGTGGTTTATGAAGAAGATGGTGGGCCAAGGCCCATCCCATACAACTTTTTTGATTAAAATGTCCAGCTTTCAATTGCATCGCGAAAATCCTGAAATGCTTCATGAATGAGAGTCGTGACAGCGACCCACCGAGTCGCTCGGATGACTTTGCTTTCCTCATACACCCCAGTCTCAACAGCAACAACCTTTGGCTTTCGATTACACCAACAATCTGCCGGTATATCCAGATCACCTATCGCCCAGACACAACACCCGCTAATGCCCGCGAGACTATGACGGAGTGTACCAGTTTCCCCTTGACGGTCTTTGAAAACTAACATGGACCCATCTTCCATTGTGTTCTCTTCTGGACTTGCACCCAGCAACAGATGGTACTTCGAACAGTATCCGGTCAATGCTTCCGTGCTCCCATCATAAGCGTACGTGGTATATTCGAGCGGTCTGAGCACCAGCTTTTCGTCACTGGCACGACTTGGTAGGGTCCAGATGCCAGGGTATCCGAATACGCTAAAGACAGTCGTTGGTGACTGATCGCTAAAATCCAAGTCGTCTTTGCTTAGAAATCGCTTACCGGACAGTCGCTGGACCGCACGATCCGGTAGCCTGTAAACCGCCACATCGAAAGGATCCTCGATGGAGTCGAACTGAAATGGTGCGGAAGAAATCCAGTTGCCGGGGACTGAAACAAAAGAACCGCAAGCATCAGAGATTCCTAAAGTCTTTCCAAATTCATGGGCATATCTGATCACATGCGCAGCCGTAATGACGAAACGGACATCGGAAATCTGAAACAAGATGCCTGTGCCCAACAGGCACACAGATGGCTTTTTAGCTTGGACGATCGCAACAGTGCTATCCCACGCGTCGCTTGGAATATACGCAGCAATCTGGGCGTTAATATCCGATTGTTGCTTTTGCCGCTCATCCATAGTGAGTCTCCTTGCAATTGGGTAGTTCTGTTATCCAGAGCCTCAATTGACTGGGTTGAGGAAAGACCTTTGGAATTGCCAACAATGCGAACGGAAGTTCATGTGCATTGCCGAGTGGAGCCTCCATGAGTTTCCTTTCTTGGCACATTTCGATTGCGAGCTTCAGGTAGCGGCGAAGAAGCAAGACCGGAGGGAATTGATTTCGTTCTGCCAACCATTCGAGTGCGTCACGGGCACATTTCGAACTGTTGCAGGCGCGGCAAGCCCAAACTAGGTTATCTCCGGTATTAGCGCCACCTCGCTTACGCGGGATGAGATGGTCGGCCGCCAAAAACTCTCTGCTTCCGCAGTAACAACATGCCTGGGGAAGTACCATCTTCAAACGTTCATCGTCCGCAAGCGGGCCTATTTGCATGGTTTGCTTTCGCAGACCACAGTAGAGTCGACTACGAATGATGAAGTGCATGCGCCCGTATTTCTCCGCCTTTGCGGTAACGGCTGCGTGTGCCATCGCGAGGTTCGCGTATGACCAATGAAGCAACTCACCGACTGTCGTGATTTCCATGCGCGAAGCCATAAACCCACTTTCGGGTTTTCCAAAACCCACCATCTTCGTCTTTCATATTAACTTTGCATTTTGATATTTGCAATTTGCATTTTGAAATGATAGGACGAAGCGGTTTGTCTGACCTACTGGCTACTGTCTACTGTCTACTGACTACTTTTTCTTCCCCGAACCGAAGCGGCTCATTAAACGCGCACGCCACGCCAACTCCAGCCGTTTCTTTACTGGCATGGCTGATCGTATCAACCCGTATAACCGTCGCCCCCCCTTCCAGCACGCCGGCCCCAGACATCCTGCCCGCCCCAGCCGGCACGGCGATCCGTATCTCGATCTTCTGGCCGGGGCAAACATCATCCCCGCTGTGGCTGTGAAAATAGACTCCGCCCGCCGATACGTTCGAACTCACCCGACGAAGGGTTTTTCCACGATCAGCAGGTAGAATCACATCCAGAGGAAGATTGGCCAACAACCGAAAATACTTACGCCGGTCATCCATTATAGAATCTATCGGTAAATTTTTAGACTTATATTAAAATATATGGATAATCAATCAAAGAGGCACGACCGTAAGGGAGTGTTATGGAATTTGTTAATCATTTTGGGAGTCCAAAATTTATGATCGCTTATTTTGATTGCACAAACGGCGTGGCAGGTGATATGGTCGTCGCCGGCTTACTTGATGCCGGCGCTTCCTGGACCGAATTTTTACAACAAATCGCGGCATTGAATATCGAAGGCTATAACCTCGACCTGACCGAAGTCTCACGGGCAGGGATCAAAGCCAAACTTTTTCAGGTCAACCTCGATCACCATCATCACAGCCACCGTGATTTAAATTCCATAATTGAGTTAATTCAGGGGTCAAAGCTACACGATCGTGTCATATCCAGGGCGGTAAAAATATTCACAAAGCTGGCACAAGTGGAGGCGGAAATACACAATTGTGAAATTTCCAACGTCCATTTTCACGAAGTCGGCGCCGTCGACGCCATCATCGATATCGTCGGCGCGTGTATTTGCCTGGAACTTTTGAACGTGGATGAGATTTATTATTCAAAAATCGCCGTAGGCGGCGGCCAGGTCAAAAACGCGCACGGTATTTTACCAGTCCCAGCCCCAGCCACCGCCAAGTTATTGCTGGATAAGCAAATATATTCCGGCGACCGAACCGGCGAATTAGCCACCCCGACCGGAGCGGCGATTATGGTTACTTTGGGAACCCAAAAAGTCGATTTGCCTGAACTGACTTTAAAATCAATAGGTTACGGCGCAGGTTCACGGGACGACCCGAACTACCCGAACACGGTCCGGGTTCTTTTAGGCCGGCAAGACTCGCAAGACCTTCAAACAGATGAAGTTACGATCATCAGTTTTAACGTGGACGACATCACGGGCGAGCATTTGGGCTGGCTGGCGGAGCAAATCATGGGAAAGGGAGCTTTGGATGTCGCGCAAATTCCGGTATTTATGAAAAAATCCCGTTCGGCGACATTGGTCCAGGTCCTCTCGCCAGCCGAAAAAGTGGATGAGTTGGTCGAATTCATTTTAACCCAGAGCACAACTTTTGGCGTAAGGCTGGGCAAGGAAAAGCGTTACAAGCTAAACAGGGAATTCGTCGTGGCCGTCTTGCCGGAAGGAAAGGTGCGGGTAAAGCTTGGTTATTTTAATAAAAAGCTGGTCCAGGTCAGCCCGGAATTCGAGGACTGCCGGAAAATCACTGAGCGGACCGGCATCAATTTTCGAAAAATCTACGCCAGGGCGGCGGAATTAGCGCGGCAGGAGATGGAAGATCGCCACCCGGAAGAAAATATTTAGAAAAACTGCATTTTTTTCTAAAGAAAAATAATTTTAATGTTGCAAGGTATCCATCCTTCGGTATAATAACCCATGAAAACCCATAGGTTCCCATAGATGCCCATCAAAGGGACGGAACTTACGGAATTTCCAAGAGTGTACATTATCTCGTAACTTTTTTAATGGAATCAAGAAGTTGCTATTTACCGGAGAGTATGAGCACACGCTGGACATTAAGAATCGGGTGTCGATACCATCTCGATTCCGGCAAGCTCTTTCTCCGGAGACTGTCGGCGATAAGTTGTATCTGGTGATCGGCCCTAACAAAAAACTTTGGTTGTATCCTGATAAATATTATGAAGAGTTGGTCTCTCAATATCCGGCGGAACTGATCCCGGATGAGCAGATCATGCGGTTTGAGCAGATTACGTTCGGTCTGGCACGGTTGTTGGAGCTCGATGGCACCGGAAGGATTCTGGTTCCGGATCGGATGATAAGCCGGTCCGGATTAGGCAAGGAAGTCGTGATTATCGGCGTCCGCGACCATCTGGAGCTTTGGAATAAAGACGAATGGGACGGGTATGTGGAGAACGGACTCTCGGAACACAACCAGATGTTGACTCGGGCCAGGTTAGCACGGATGCTTCCTGGTTCGAATTCATCAACGGGATGAACGAAGGGTATCAGCGGAGATTATTTATGCAGGTCCTTGAAAGTAGTGTCCAGACGTTGACGGACGTGGAACAGGTTTGTATGTGCCTGGAGAGCAAATCAGAGGATAAAATCGCGACAAAAACCGCGGTTCGCTCTTTACAATCGCGATTGGGGATGCTAAAAGATAGAACTTCGATTTTAGCTGATGTGGAAATTTCGGATTACGTGCTTTCGATATTAAAATAGACGTTCGATTTACAACATGGTTCATTTCGCGGTGGCATCAGATAACAGCCTACATATTCCGGTCTTGACACAACCGTTGGTGGAACTGCTTGTTCCCTCAGCCTACGAAGTGGGTATCGACTGCACCCTGGGATTTGGCGGTCATGCCAGGGCTATTCTGGAACATGTTGGTTCGGTTCGCCTGATCGGAATGGATATGGACCCGTCGGCACTTGGTCAGGCGCGAGCTAATCTTTCCGATTTTTCCGAGCGGATTACGTTTATTCAGAGCAATTTTGCCCAGATTGGCCGGGTTCTGGGCGAATTAGATATTCCGAGGGTTGATTTTATTTACGCGGACCTTGGGGTCAGCAGCATGCAGTTGGAGGAAGGGAAGCGGGGATTTTCGTTTCAGCATGACGGGCCTCTGGATATGCGGATGGACCCGGACCTTCCCAGGCGTGCGGCGGATTTGGTTAATTCTCTTAAGGAGCAGGAACTGGCGGATCTGATTTTCCGGTATGGAGAGGAAGGCAGGAGCAAGAAGATCGCCAATTTAATCATCCAGGCCCGTCGAAGCCATCGGATTGATTCGACGGGTGAGCTGGCGGGGATCGTGTGTCAGGCGTTGGGAGTTGACGCTGGCAGTCTCGGGCGTCAGCGACTTCATCCGGCGACCAGGACATTCCAGGCATTGCGTATCGCGGTGAACGACGAGTTGGGGAATCTGGAGCGGCTTCTCAGGATTGCCCCGTCGATCCTTAACCCGAAGGGGCGAATTGGCGTGATTAGTTTTCATAGCCTGGAAGACCGGTTGGTGAAAGAAGATTTTCGAACGCAGTCGGAAAAAGGGATATACAGGGTTCTAACGGCCAAGCCGATTGAGGCAAAACCTGAGGAAATTCTGCGAAATCCCCGATCCCGTTCAGGAAAATTACGAGTTGCGCAAAATATTTTATGATTTTGTTAGCGATGTTCGATATAAGAGTAGTAAACTCAAAGTTATTACGAGCTGGCAGAATTAAACGAGAGGTTTATCCAGGATTAGGGTTGCCGTAAGGAGATGGCCATGACAAGAGAAACGAAGATCGGGTTGTTAGTCGGTTTGGCATTTATCATTCTTTTCGGGATTATACTCTCGGAAAAAGGGACCGGTCGGAGCGACCAACTGTCCACTCCACCCATCGCGGCCTATAAGCCCGTGGTGGAATTGATTCCTCCCACTTCTCCCCCTTCGGCGCAATTGACCCGGAATCATAAGGACGACGTTGCGGATCGTCTAAAGATTTCGGAACCGAACCTGAAGGTTGTTGACCGGACCGGGCCCTTGGAATCCATCAACAATAATGTTCTTAAACCGGTGGAAACTTCCGCCCCAGTCAACCCCACCCAGTCGGAATCGGCGGAGGTCGCGCCCAATCTTAAGAAATTGCTTCCGCCCTCGCAGTCTCGCAGCCTAACACAGATCCCCGCGTCCAACGCCACCGCCTCTGATTTAATCTCGATGGTTCAGGAAACTAAGATTTCCGAAGACACCGGCAGCCGAACGGAAGTGAAAATCCAGGTCGCGGCCGTAAAAACTCATACGGTCCAATCGAAAGAGACGCTGCTGAGCATCTGCCGGCAGTATTATCCGGGTCAGGCTTATCAGATGCTCCCTCTCGTCAAAGAACTGAACAAAATCAGCAAGCCGGAGAAATTAATGTGCGGTCAGGTTATTAAACTTCCTACCCTTGAAAAGCAAATGGCCCAGAAACCCGACACGACGTCGAGCATCGAAGAAAAATCAGGTCTTGCGGCGTCCGATCTTTTGTTACCTGTTGATAATTCAGACGTTGGGATTTTGGCAAACGCCAACTCTTCAAAAGTGACGCTTGTCTCGGCGGGAAAGCAGAAAACGGCAGATGGTTCCCTTAAAATCGCCAAAGCCAAACAGGTCAGCAAGAGCTATGTGGTTCAAAGCAACGATACTTTGACCAAGATCGCCAAGCGGGTATACGGTAATGAACGTGCATGGACGAAGATTTATGAGCTTAACAAGAAGATGATTACCGATCCCCGAAATTTAAAGAGCGGACTGAAGCTGCGTATGCCTCCGGCACCCAGTATCGCGACAAGCACTCTTGCGGCGGGACCGAAAGTTGATTAAATGTAAGCAACCAGCGCGGCCTCGACCAAAAGATTTTTTAACCGCAAAGACCGCAAAGTTCGCAAAGGAAATTCTTTTATAAGTCTTCCCCATTGCGTCCTTTGCGGTCTTTTCGGTTAAATGAAATATGAAAAAAACGCACTAGGAAAATAGGATGAACGTTTTTCGCATTTCGGTCATTGTTCTTGCTCTTTCACTGATTGCCGGGGTTGTGGTTCATATACGATTGAATAATTGGCATTATGCTTATCTGAGCAACCAGCGTTATGACCAATACCAGCGGCTACAAAGAGAATATTCTGAGGGTCGATTGGAACTGGCGCGGTACCAAAGTCCGGAGAATCTGCTGGAACGGTTGAAAGAACTTAAATTGCCGTTGGAAGGATTCGGATTGCCTACGACGGAGGCAGCGGTTGAAAAGAAAGCAGTGAAACCCCCAGAGAAGTCTCCTCGAAAGAATAAGAAAAATAATACCTAACCACCCTTTAGAGCAATTCAAGAATTATTGTACATTTGTCCGATGAAAGGGGAATGAAACAATATTCAATGGATTTACGGGAACGGATCGTGGCGGCATGTGATCGCGGGGAACAAACGATTTCGGCGATTGC
>Ga0265292_1000302_pt1 | contig 80684 bp, 70 predicted proteins | sample Munlanlewell296A_FD_189080 | JGI IMG/M metagenome (GOLD analysis project Ga0265292, IMG submission 189080) | Leachate microbial communities from a municipal landfill in Southern Ontario, Canada - Leachate well 296A | ecosystem: Engineered > Solid waste > Landfill > Unclassified | place: Canada...
CAATCACATCCTCCGTTTGCGGACGGCGGTCAAATCCGGTCGATGGGAAAACTTTTGGTCGCATTACCTTTGCCTCAAAGATTCTGCATAAGGACTACGTAAAATGAAAACTACACCCTCTTTTAATTTCTTGTTCTTACTTCATGCGGTATTTATCATGTATGGAGCATAGAATACGATACGCATTTAATCAGATGAGGTATTTTGATGAAACGATGTCTGAGATTTTATACGGCGGGACTGCTCCTCTTGTCTTTCGCGTTATCCCCTGGTTTGGCGCAGGTCCCCAAAAAGACGACTCTCGATAGTTCGACCACGCGAGCGGCCGCCGAATTTAAACTCGATACTGAAAAAGTGGAATCCCTTCTGACTAAGGCCAAAGACGCTTTGTTGAAAGGAAATGATTCGGATACCAATAAATATTTGGGGGAATTGACTCAGATCGCCATAGCGGCGGGTGAACAGCAGCAGTATGAGACATACGAAAACATCTTTCTTCGGATATTAAAGGTTAAAGACGATTACCCCGATGCCCTTATCAAACTGGCCGACTACTATCGCCAAACCAATCCCATGTGGGCGGTGGATTACTATGGCCGTTATCTGGAGGTCAACCCCGGCAATGCCGACGCTTATTACGGGCGCGGCAGTTGTTACCTGACCCGCGGATCCTATACTCTCGCCATCGCGGATTTGCGATATCTCGTCGAGCGGTTGAAACCGAAGGACATCGGAGGATTAACCAATCTGGCCCTGGCCTGCTGGGGACGCGCCGGAGAAATCAATGACCCCGAATTATATAAGCAGGCCGTAGGGTATATGAAAAGCGCCGTTCAGGCGGCCCAGGAAACAAAAAATCCGGAAATGCAAAAAAAGTTACCGGAATTGAAATTCCGCCTGGGAAAGTTGCTCCTGGACTACAATAACAAGGTTTTGGGCAAGGCACAGTCCTCCGAACAGAAGGCCAATTTATTCGAGGCCATCGATATTCTTGAGCATGCCATCCAGGAAGCGAAAAAAGCGATCAACCATGACATGGAAGGTCGGCAGAACCTCAGACAGGCCTTGTTGTGTTACGATGTCCTGTCCGATGTATATACTGCCATGATTTCCATGAATCCAAAAGATCCCGCCCCGTATTTACAACTGGCCCAGATCACCCGCGAGAAAGCGGCCCTGCAGCTCAAAGAATCGCAAATATTAGCCTTGAATTTTTACCTTAAAGCGGTCGATGCAGATACGAAAAGACCGGAGAACCTCATTCTCCTAGCCAAAGGCTATAACGAGCTGGGCCAATCCAAAAAGGCGATCCTGACGATGGATCAGGCGATCAAGCTGGTTCCGGACAGCAAGGAATATAGGAAAATGCGGACACAATTTGTCGCCAGCACTCAGCCGACAACCAAGCCGAAGAATAAATGACTAAATCCTAAATCCTACTGCCATCCCGTCGTCGTGGATGGAGTTCCAAATTCCTGCGCCCAGTAAATTCTGCCATCAGTATCCGTCCTTATGCCCAATCCGAGTTCCGTAAACTCCGGACGTAAAATGTTCTCTTTGTGTTCCGGACTGTTCATCCATCCGGTCATTACATCTTGCGGAGTAGCGTATCCCGCGGCGATGTTCTCCCCGATCCACGACCACTTGTATCCTGCCGCCGTGGCTCGATCACCGGGGCTTGTTCCGTCCGGTGAGACGTGGGCGAAATAATTCTTGTCGATCATGTCCTGGCAGTGGTCGGCCCCCGATGCGGCTAGCAGGCTATTCCACTTTAATGCCGAAAGCCCGATTTTTGTCCGCTCCTGGTTGGTCAACGTAAGGACCTGCTGGGCGGCCGGATCGGTAATGGAAGAGCTTTGTCCGGCGGCAATGGGAAACAAGTTCGGTACCGATGCGCCGCAACCACAGAGCAAGACAAACAGGGGAAGAGAAATCAAAAAACCAATCCAGGCAAGTTTAGCTAACTTTCGCCGTTGCATTCCTCAAAGACTCCTTTTCGTGCTTTCCTTTTATTTACCAGATATCCCCAAAAATGTCCATAAAATTAAGGCGAAAAGCAGCGTGGCTATTCCCGCGTAGCCCAAAATATCCTTGACGGATTTTGGAACCCATAAGAAAGGGCGGTCGAAAGTCAAAAGACCGTTCAATATCATTTTTGCCGATTCCGGCAATTCTTCGAGTGGCAGACCCACAGTTCCTTCCTGACCCGAATTTTCCTCGCCGGCGGTTTTGCTTTGTTTTTTTTGCACAATCCGGTTGAGAACCTGGTTGATCTCATCGTCGGCCAGTTTGTCGGTCTGTTGATCCACGGGAACATGCTTGCCGCTTTCCAGAGCTCGATCTAACGTTTCCATCGGAGAAGAATCGGAGGGTTCTTTTTTTTCATCATTGGGTTGTGTTTCATTTGCGGCTTTTGGGCCTTCGCCCTCGTTGGTTCCGATAAGGTTCTCCACGCGTTCGGTCATTTCCTGGACTTCTGCCAGCAGGGTATCGACATTGACGGCGGAAACCTGATCAGAATTTGAATCGTTTTTTTTTGGGTCCGACATACGTTTTGTCCTGAAAAACTTCTAGCGTCGTAACTATTATCGGATATAAATAAAAGCGACTTAAGGAGGATCAAACAAGGTATGCGAAGGCTTTATTGTCAGGATTTTAATATTGGCAGGGCAAAGATCACCGGTCCAGAGGTTCATCACGGTCGGGACGTGCTGCGGTTGAAACCGGGTGATCCGGTCGAGCTTTTTGATGGTCGAGGCCAATCCGCTCAGGCGACTGTTGAGCAACTGTTGAAATCGGAAATTCAGTTACGGATCAACGAAACCCAGACCTCGCCGCTTACCAAACCGCGAATAACACTGGCGACCGCCATCCCCAAATTTGCCCATCAGGAGACGCTCGTGCGGATGGCAACGGAACTGGGCATCAGCGTTTTTCGTCCGATCATTTTCGCTCGAAGCAGTGTGCGTGAACAATTTCGCAGCGAAAAATGGCGGCGATGGACTATCGAAGCCTGCAAACAATGCGGGATGAATTACCTGCCTGAGCTTAAAGAGGCAATCGATTTCAAGGACCTGATCAAGATGGTCGGTGAGTATGACCTGACCATTTTCGGACACACAAAATCGACTATGGGTAACGATTTGTCTGAGCGGTTAAAACAATCGGAAACAATTTTGCTGGTGGTTGGACCGGAAGGCGGATTTACGGAGGATGAACTTTTAGGTTTGCAAAATATCGGTGCGCTCCCGATCCAAATTGGTCAAAATATCTTGCGCATCGAAACCGCCGCCGTGGCATTGAGTACGGTGATTACTTTTCTGTCTTCGCGGTGGCGACAATCACCTTGAGCAGGGGCACGGCATGCCGTGCCCCTACGGTAGCTGAAGTCATTTTCCTAACCCCAGGGCGCTGGCGGTTGCGTAGTGTTCGGTGTGGCTGATCGAGAGGATGATTTTATCGATATTGAGTTTCCGAGTGATTTGGGCGGATTCGCCAGTCAGTGTTACGTGAGGCATCCCGGTGGGGTCGTTCGTGATTTCCATGTCCGTCCAGGCGATTTTATCCCGCCAGCCTGTTCCCAGGACTTTCAAAATCGCTTCCTTGGCGGCGAATCGACCGGCCAGGTGTTCCCATTTCCGCCGGCGGGGTAAGCAATAGGCCAATTCTTTTTCCGTAAAAATTCGATGTAGAAACCGCTCACCGTATCGTTCGACCAGTTCGCGTATTCTAGCGCACTCGACCAAGTCAATGCCGTGATTTACGATTTGGCTCATTCACGAATCCGTCCAGAAAAAAAATACCGCCGAGCAGTAGAATCGCCACCGGCGCGCAAGGAAGCATTTTCAGCCACCCCGCGAGACTTGCCGTCGTCGAGGACCGATCTTCGCTGGGCACGTTTGCGGTGTCGGAAAGTTTATACTGATCCCATAACGCGTTGGTGGCTTGCCCATACACCGAAACCGTAACGTCATTCTCGTCGGCGTCGAGGATCATATAATGAAAATCCAGCCCCGGACCCCCTCCTCCTCCGCTGATGATCTGATGGACGTTATCCTTGATCCAATGATCGTAAAGATGCTCATGACTGCAGATATAAGCTGAAACTTTTTTGGCGGCGAGCATTTGCCAGAAGGCGTCCCGCAGGTCCGGTTTGGCGTCGAGGGAACTTCCGACATGCGGTCCGATGGAATAGGCCGGTTCGTGTCCCAAGACCAATTTGATCGGCTGGGTCGAATTGTCCAGGTCGTTGGCGAGCCAGGCGAGGTTTACCGAGTGAATGCCGTCAGGGGTCGGGATGTCGGTATTGACCATTGAAAAATGGACGGGACCGATATCAAAGGAATACGTCATCTTTTGATCCCCAGCCGGACCGTTGTCGGGAAGTTCGGGAAATGCGTCCTGCCAGAGTTTTACGTAGGTTAGCGGATTGACTTCGTCATGATTTCCGGGCAGGACATAGACCTTGGCTCCCAAAAAGCTTGCGTCATACCAGGGCTTGGCGATTTGCCGCCAATTCTGAAAACCACCGGCCATGATTGAATCATCTTCGGTCCCTGTCACCAGATCTCCGGTAACGATGACAAATTGCACCGGTGGATCGACGGCCATGACCTCCTGGATGATTTTGGAAAAAACCGTCTCATTGATCGTTCCATTAGTCCAACCGCGAGTGTCTCCGACAACCGCGAAACGAATACTTTCCGCTTGCAAACCTGAGACCGTTACCGCGACAATAAGGGCGGTAAAGAGATAATATCTCATCTTTATAATAATCACTCCCTCACGGTCGTGCCTCTTTTTATTTTGCGGGGGCATCTTGCACTTCTTTCATGACCTGATCGTTGATCTGCCGAAGGAGGTTCATGTATTCCACTTGCGATTCCATCCATTTTTTAACCGATTCGTTGCCGGCGAGCTTGGATTGCAGGTCGGCGAGCATTCGCTTGTCTTCTGGTTCGATCGGTTTACCCTGCTTTTCCTTTTGACCGAGTTTAACGACGACCTGTTCGTACTCCTGGATCAGCGTTTTGGCTGAGGAGTCCGAATCCAGGATATCCTTCGCACCGTGATATCGTTTACCAATGGGATGCTCCGCTAGTGACTCCCCCAATTGCTTGGCCAGTTCAAAAATCTTTTCCATAAAAATTTCCTTTATATGCGTTTAATGGTATTATAAACAACATACAAGTCGATCCAAAGACAAAATCGCCTTGTTTTCTTTATTGTTTTATTATAGCGGGGTGCAACGATGCCAATGAGACTCAGACATAAAATTTTATCGATGGTGGCCAAAGGTGAATATAAGCCGTTGGATCTTCATGGTCTGGCGGCGGCCTTGGGAGTGCTGAAATCGGACTTCAACCGATTCAAGCAGGAAGTGGGTGAACTGCACCGCGGCGGCAGAGTCGTGATCGGCGAAGACCGGACGATTCGTCTGACAAGCCAGGAGGGCATGATGGTGGGGGTCTATCGGGCAAACGCTCGCGGGTTTGGTTTTGTCATTCCCAGTGATCCGGCCGGTGTGGAAGATTTGTATATTCCCGCCGAGGCGGCCAGTGGCGCGTTGACCGGTGATTTGGTTCAGGCGAAAGTTTCGAATCGAAAAGTCCAGGGAAAGATGCGGCTATATGGGCGGATTGAGAAAATTCTGGCCCGCGGAAAGAACAAATTTATCGGAACGCTCTTTCGGTCCGCTACTCATTGGATGGTTCAGACCGATGGGAAGGTTTTGCATCAGTCTATTATCGTCGAGGATATCTCAGCCAAGCAGGGAAGAACGGGGGACCGGGTGGTGGTCCAGCTTACGGAATATCCCTCCGGAGAAAAATTATCGCGTGGAGTGATTTTGGAGGTTTTGGGTCCGCAGGGGGTGGGCAGCGTGGAACTTCAGGCCGTGATCCGTGAATTCGACCTGCCGCAGGAATTTCCCGATTCCGCGAGAGCCAACCTGGAAGAAATTATTGAAAGATTCAATCGAACCATCGGTGAGGATTTGGCGGAAGGGGAGGTTCCCAAAGGGAGGGTCGATCTGCGAAACAAGATTATTATCACGATAGACCCGATCACCGCCCGCGATTTTGATGACGCGATCAGTCTCGATGTGCTGCCGGACGGCGGGTATGAACTGGGGGTGCATATCGCGGACGTTTCCACTTTTGTGCCGCTGGGGTCGGCGGTTGATACCGAAGCCCGTGACCGGGGCAACAGCGTTTATTTACCGCGGCATGTGATCCCGATGATCCCGGAGGCGCTATCGAACGGGCTTTGCAGTTTGCAGGAAGGGCAGGACCGGCTGACCAAGAGCGCGTTTATCCGATACGACCGGAAAGGGAATGTCCAATCCAGCCGTTCTGCCAACAGCGTGATTCGCTCGACACAGCGATTGCATTACGAGCAGGCGTCGGCGGTACTGGCGGGGGATTATGGAAAATTACCCCGGCCGGTAGTGGATTTGCTGCTGTACGCGGAAAAACTGGCCCGAGCGATTTACACGCGGCGGGAAAAGGCGGGCATGCTGCATCTGGATTTGCCGGAGGTGGAGTTGGAATATAATGAGAGCGGGGATTTTATCGACGCGCATCCTGCGGACACCAGTTTTTCGCATACGATTATTGAAATGTTCATGGTCGAGGCCAATGAGGCGGTGGCGCGGCTTTTGGATTCTTATGGGATACCTTTTTTACGGCGGGTGCATCCGGACCCCGCGCCGGAGGCTGTCGAAAAGTTGCGGGAGTTTCTGACCATGCTCGGGCACCGGATCGCCAAAAATGCCGACCGGACGGATTTGCAGGATGTGATCAAATCGGTGGCCGGTAAACCGGAAAGCTTTGCCGTCAGTTACGCCCTTTTACGTTCCTTGCAGCGGGCGGAATACTCGCCGAAAAAAGTCGGCCATTACGCACTGGCCAGTACGCATTATTGTCACTTTACCTCGCCCATCCGGCGGTATCCGGATTTGGACGTTCATCGATTGCTGGAATTGCATTTCGAGGGCAAGTTAAAACAGTTGGCTCCAAGTTTGCGGCAGGACCAGCAGGAGCTTGTCGCCCTGGGCGAGCATTGCTCGCTGACCGAGGAACGGGCGCAGCACGCGGAACGCCAGATCAAAGAAACGCTAATTTTACAACTGATGGCGGAACATATCGGAGACCACTATGACGGCTTGGTCACCGGCGTCTGTTCGCTGGGGCCGTTCATTCAATTGCAGCGATACTTGATCGAAGGGTTGATTCCGCTGGAAGAATTGGGTGACGATTGGTGGGAAGTGGACAAAGAAGGGGGGTTCATTTATGGCCGGCGAAGCGGCAGGCGGATTAAAATCGGAGACCCGCTGACTGTAAAAGTAATCAGTGTGGACATGCAGAGCCGGAGAATGAACCTCGGTCTGGTCGAAGAAGCCGGCGGGCGCGGGAAAAAAGGTAAGAAAAGTGAGAAAGGTGCGAAGGGTGGGAAAGGCAAGAAGAAGGCTTCGTCGGGCGGCAGGAAGGGCAGGGGGCGGCGAAGACGATAATCGAAGAAAGTGCATTGAAGCTATGATTTAAGAATGGTAGCAAAATAGTGCAATTTTGGTTTCATGGTGAGTAGGTATATGGAAAAAGAAAAACACGAGCGACAGGAATTGGTTTTGGACCATACAGAAGTCGGCAGGATGTGGGATGAAAACGCGGAGGTCTGGACGACATTGGCCCGTAAGGGCTATGATGTGTATCGAGATTATGTCAATACGCCTGCCTTTCTAACCATGCTTCCGGATGTGTCGGGATTGACCGGATTGGACATCGGATGCGGAGAAGGCCACAATACCCGCCTGATTGCCCGCCGCGGTGCTCGGATGACAGCCATCGATATTTCCACCAAGTTCATTGCCCATGCCCACGAGATGGAACAAGACGAACCGCTGGGGATTGAATACCAGCAGGCGAATGCATCGGAATTGCCGTTGGCGAATGCGTCGTTTGACTTTATCGTCTCCACTATGTGCTTCATGGACGCGCCTGATCACGAGAAAGTTCTGCAAGAGGCGTTTCGAGTCTTGAAACCTGGTTGCTTTCTGCAATTTTCGATTACCCATCCCTGCTTTCAAACCCCGAAGTGGAAATGGGTCCATGATGAAGGTGGCCGGAGGATTGCTGTTGAGTGCGGTGACTATTTCCGAGAACCTAATGGCGAAATTGATGAATGGACGTTCGGTGCCGCTCCACTCGAGATTAAACAGAAAGTGAGGAAGTTCAGGATTCCGCGTTTTCCCCGGACCCTGAGTAGTTGGCTGAATCTGCTGATCGATACTGGCTTTATTCTTGAACATCTTTCGGAACCCCATGCCGATGAAGAGACATTGAAAAAGTGCCCGGATTTGCAGGATACCTGTATCATCGCTTATTTTTTGCTTATTCGTTGTCGAAAACCTGGTAAGGTGGATTTTCTTAAATCCACCGTTTCTTGATTAATGCCTACTGAAAAAACGGCGGATCGTGGACGATCTACCTTTTAAAAACTCAACAAGGAATAAAAATGGCGAAATCATCGGTAGTACGAAAGTTGCTTTTGATCGGGGGAAGCGGTTTTGTCAGCGGGACCACGGCTCGGGCGGCCCTGGCCTCCGGCTTTGAAGTCTGGGCGATAACGCGGGGTCAAAAGCCCGTGCCGGATGGTGTGCGGGTATTGGTGGCCGACCGGAACGATGAGGAACAATTCCGGCGGGTTATCGAACAGGCTGACACCCACTGGGACGCGGTTATCGATCATGTCGCCTATGTGCCCGCCAACATGGAACAGGATATAACACTCTTTCGCCAACGGGCCAAACAACTCATTTTCATCTCGACCGATTTTGTTTTTGACCCCAGCCGACGAACCTTCCCCCTCCAGGATCCGAACAACCCTCACTTTGCGACGCAAGGATATGGCGGCGACAAACGGCGATGCGAAGAACTCCTGCTCCGCGGCGATACCGGCCAAATGAAGTGGACGGTGGTCCGGCCATGCCATATTTACGGCCCGGGATCGCAACTGGGATGCCTGCCGGCGCATTCCCGCGACCCGGAACTGATCGCAAAATTACGAGCGGGTCAGCCGATCCGCCTGGTCGGCGGTGGGTATTTTCTCCAACAGCCGATCTTTGCCCGGGACCTGGCGGAATTGATGTTGAGCGCGGTGGGCAATGCAAAGGCGTATGGAAAACTTTTCCTGACCTATGGCCCGGACGCCGTAGAATCCTGGCAATACTTTCGGATCATCGCCGATATCCTGGGCGTCGGACTGACGGTAGAAGAGATTCCCGTCCGGCCTTATATAGCGGAGCACCCGGATTCCACCCCGTTCTTTTGCCACCGTATCTGCGATCTTGCTCCGCTGAAAGCCTGCGGTTTGAAGGTCCCCGCCACATCCCTGACCGATGGCCTGCGTCTTCATGTGCAAAGTCTCTTGGGTTGATCCAGAGCAACGGCCGGTGAATCTCGGACGATCCACCTACCCGGCTGCATCCGGCTTGCCGGGGCTTATTATATATTTTTTTTTCAACAATATTGCGACTGAAAATAAAGCGCATAATCCTGTTACCCCGTACAATCCCCATAAGCCGCCAACCAAGGTCCGAGGAATGAGAAACTTTATATTGAACTCCCCACGATTGGGCTGGTAATTCGCTTCCGGCGATTCCATGGCCTGCGAAACTTCCGGTCTCATCTTCCACTCCTCATAACTCAATCCAATATTAGACAAAACAGCACCGCTGATCACGATTGAAACACCAAGCAATATCCAAATTCTTTTTGTCATTTGTGCTTTATCTATAAGCCAGGCGAGTAAGCCTACCGTTGTTCCGCTGAGAATGATCATCATTAGAAGGAAGATAATCGGATGGTAATGTTGACTCCCGGAGATTCGTTCTGAAATTACGGCGGGCCAGTAGCCAATGATCATTCCCATCGCAAGTCCCCTCACTTCAAAGCCGGGAAAGGCAAACAAAGCGATGGTAAACGCCATCCACACGCCCATGAAAGCAATACGGTGTTTAAACATATTTTATTGTTCTATCTTACCAGTTTCGTAGGGGGGATCGACTTCGATCCACCATTTTCATCCAAGTAGAATTTGATTCTACGATTTTAAAAATGCAGGGCAAGGAAAAAGCTTGGTAGCGAGGATTTTCTTAAATTCACCGATTCTTGATTAATGCCTGCCGAAAAAACTTTTTCCTTGCCCTGTGTTTTTGAAGTCTTAGAATCAAAGGGTAGGAGAAGATTATTTATGTCCACAACGCCCGTCAAGAAACGTTCGACTAAGGCCGGTCTGCCGGCTGGTACACTTATCCACCTCGGCGAACGCAAGACCGTCAAAACAAGCATTTCCATCACCTGCTATGATGAAAAAGATTACGAAGAGCGGACCGTCGATACCATCACCCAGTGCATCCCCTTGAAAGAAAAGCCCGCCGTCGCCTGGATCAACGTGGAGGGAATCCACCAGACCGAAATTATCGAAAAGCTCGGCAGTTGCTTCAATCTCCATCCCCTGCTTCTCGAAGACATGCTGGCCACCGACCAGCGACCCAAGATTGAGGACCGTGACGATTACATTTTCATCGTTCTGCGAATGATCTACCTGGACTCCGCGACCCGCCGGGTCGTCAACGAGCAGGTCAGCCTGATCCTCGGACCCAACTATGTCCTTTCCCTTCAGGAAGGGCGAGAAGGCGATGTGTTCAATCCCATCCGTGAACAAATCCGGTCCGCCAAAAGCCGCATCCGCAAATTAGGCCCCGACTATCTCGCCTACGCCCTTCTCGACGCCGTCGTCGACGGCTACTTCGCCGTCCTCGAAAACTTCGGCGAGCAAATTGAAACCTACGAAGAGGCTGTCTCGATCAATCCTCAAACCAACACCCTCCAAGGCCTGCACCTGCTGCGAAGAGACCTGATCTTCCTGCGAAAATCCCTCTGGCCCCTGCGGGAAGTGATCAACGGCCTGGAGCGATATGATTCAACCCTGATCGCCCCGACCTCCAAAATGTACTTGAAAGACGTTTACGACCACATCATCCAGCAGATCGATACCACCGAGACCTATCGCGATATGCTGACGGCCATGCTCGACGTCTATCTTTCCAGCATCTCCAACCGTATCAACGAAGTCATGAAGGTCCTGACCATCATCGCCACGATCTTCATTCCGTTGACGTTTCTGGCCGGGGTCTACGGCATGAATTTTGCCTACTTTCCCGAACTCCACTGGCGCTACGGCTATCCGATCTTCTGGTTCATCTGTGCTCTGACCGGAATCGGTATGCTCTTTTTCTTTCGCCGAAAAAGATGGATATGATTATTTCTTTTTATGTACACCCACTGGATGACCTTTAATTTCTTTAATCTTGTTGTTTCGTTTCACTTTCAGTATATTGCAGGAAATTTATTTCACATAAACCGCAAAGGAAGGAGTCCTTATGGCCACTATGCAAAACACCCTGCATGTGCGTCCATATCAGTTAATCTACATTCTCGCCGGCATCGGCGCGGGCCGAACGCAGGATATTGGCAACGCGCGGCTCAACGAGATCCTGGCCGCGGTGAGGAAGGATCCGTTTTGTCCCGTGACGCTACGATGCAACGTGGACACAATGTTCAGGTATCAGAATGTCGGGCGCGCGGACGACACACCCGGTGGAGAGGATTTCAACGATCGCCGCGACCTGCATGTGCTCCAACGGCTGGGACTCTGTCCGGGTGACACCCGTCCCGCGGTAACGTTGTTCGAGCGAGTTATTGCGGAGGTGGACGCGGAGAGCGTGAGGGAAATGGAGTGCGAGGATGTGCCCGGGTCCGCCCGCTGGTTCCGTGGTCAGGTCGTCAGTGTAGACTATGAAAAGGGATGCAAGTTGGGATTGCACGCCGTGCTCAACTGGCGCACTGAAGAGGAAATGGCGAGGGTTAAGGCGGAGTCGGCGAAGAAAACTCTCGATGCCGATCACCTTCGCATTCGCCCTCATCACCTCATGTGCATGAGCTGTTTCTATGGCACCGCCCGCAATCACAACAAACCGTTGGTGCCTATCCCTGGCGACAACCTCTTCGAGGCCATTGCTGCCATACACCGCAACCCGGAGATCCCTATTACTCTCATCCCAGGACCTTGCGATATCTGTCCGCCCTGTGCTCTGCTGCACCCTGCGGCAAATCTCTGCATTGGCGGCATGGCCATGGCGTTGCGCGATCAGAAGAAGGACCTGGACGTGCTCAAGCGACTTGATCTCAAGTATGGTGATACACTGCCCGCGCGGGAGTTGTATCGTCGGCTATATGCGCAGATCGCCTCAACGACGGAGATTTGCGGTCATCGCACCGGAGTGGTAACCGCGCCGGAGTGGGGAGTGTGCGGCGGCTTGACCGGCGACGCGGGCTATGTGCGAGCCCGCGAGGAGAAGCTTGGCATAACGGAATTAAGCTTGTTCGGGCCATGACTTCGACGATTTTGTCGAAGGAAACCTACCGAAAAAATAGCGGATCGCGGACGATCCCCCTGCAATTCTGCCACTCACTACCCGCTATTTCAGTTCTTCAATTTTCCATTGGGATTGTCCGGCGTTGGAATTGTGGATTACGGTTTCGCCTACTTTTTTACCCATGAAGGATTGGGCGATGGGGGAGAGGTAGGAATAAATCGAGCGTTGAGGGTCGGCGTCCCATGGGCCGAGGAAGAGAAAAGAATCAATTTCGTTGGTAGCGAGGTTGCGGGCCTTGACGGCGGTGCCGATGGTGACGAAATCGGATTGGGTGATGGAATGATGGAGGATTTTTGCTTTTTTGATATCGGCCCTCATTCGGGTGGCGCGTTCGGTGAGTCGATCGCGTTCTTCGAGTGCGGCGGTGAATTCGGCGTTTTCACTCAGGTCGCCGCGTTCCGCCGCTTCGCCGATGGTTCTGGCGTTGTGGAGGATATCGACGTTGGTTAGTTTGTTGAATTCCTGATTTTTGCGTTCGAGGGCGGGTTCGGTGGTGTAGATGGCGTCTTCTTCCCACGGCGGGACGTTTTTGCTGAATAGACCCGGATGGGTTTCTCGGATGATATTTACAAAGTCGCTGCTCATGGCGTCTCCGAGGCCTGTGTTGCGGGGGACGGTATCCTTGAGATAACGGGCGTAATCGTGTGATGAAGATTTCAGGACGGTCCGGACCAGGGCGGAGTTATCGGCGGTGATCGCGTTTTTGATTTGAGTGAGGGCGCGTTTTTGCTGCTCGGTGTCGGAGATGGGTGGTTTACGCTTGAGGATTTGCGCGGCGGTGAGCAGTCCGGTGAGGATGGTGGAGCGATCAATTTTCGTTAAGTATTCCGGGGGATTTCCGGTGCAGGCGGATTTATAGAGCCAGACGATGGCGCGGACGTATTTGTCAGGCCAATGCAGGATAGCCTCGATGGCGCGGGTGAATGATTCTTGGATTCCTTGTTGGGTTAGTTCGGAGGCGATCCAGTCGCAGACGGCGGCGGATGCGCCGGGTAGGACGGCGGCGAAGAGGTCGTACCAATTGTTCGGATTCGATTCGCGAATGAAATTCAGGACGACGCGCGCGACGTCGTCGTTGTAGATCGTTCCCAGTAGCGTGGAGGGATCGGCGGGTAGTTTGAACTTTACTATGGAGGCCGGGATGCTTTGGGGAGCTATTTTATGAATTTCGGATAAGACGGCCTGGGACGCGAGTTTGGCGGCTTGATCCGGGTCCTGGCCGCGTGCGATCAGTGTTTTGATGAACGCTTGGAGCAGTTTTTCATCCGGTGCGGATTCGGGATGATGGGCGTGTAGGTAATCGAAGATAACGAGGATTTTTTCCTCGAATGATTTAGCGTCTTGGAATTCGGCGCGGATGCGGTCTTCGTAGGCCAGTGGTTTGGTCCGCAGGGTGAGGGTCGGTTGATGGCCGCCGGATAGTTCGATAAAAGGCGATTTGAGGATTTTGGTTTTGGCGGCGGTCCACCATTTCGGCCAGGCACTGGTGAGTATGACCTGAGTGAGATGCGATTTAAGGTCGCGGAAGGTCAGGGTGGGGCCGAAGGTTTTCAATGCGTCCAGGACGAATTGCTCAGGGTTTTCGCGGGCGAGGAGTTGGAGCGTTTCATTTTCGAAGACGGCCAGGGCACGAAAGTCATCGGCGGGGAGCGATTCAAGTTTCAGGACGGCGACGGCGTCGTAGGGTTTTTCCTGGCCCGCGATGGTTATGGTGAGTTCCTTTTTTTCAGTATCGAGTCCGACGATCTTGCCGGGGATTTTGAGGATCGTGTCCAGAACGTAGGGCTGGGCGAGTAATCCGATGAGTTTATCCATTTGCTGGAGGGCGAGGGTCAGAGGAGTATTTTTTCGTAGCAAGGTCATTTCAAGGAGTGTTTCGATTTGAGGGATTTTGTCGGCGTGGGCTTTTCGATAAAGTTCTGCGGATTCGTTTCGGATGGATTCGCTTTGCGGGAATAAGGCGGCCAGATGCCGGGCGATATCCAGACCGGCCTCGGGGCCTTTTCGTTCCGTCCATAGGGTCAGCACGAACCAGAATAGGGACTCGGTGCGTTTGGGGTCGTTTTGCTCGGCCACCACATCGAGGACACTCAAAAGGTCCACGGTGGCCAGAAGACCCGATTCGATAGCAAGGGTGAGGGAGGATTCCAGGTCGTCGAACTTTTTCAGACGCGCGAGCTTTTGCATTCTGTTGGCTTCGAGCGACGATTGCGTTTGTATGGCTGACATATCATTCCTTAAATAAAATTTGGATATGTAACCATATCCGGTTCGGATGAGGTTTTCAAGACATAGTGCGGGTTACAAAAATAATTACCCGCTCCCTCACGGTTGCGGCTCGTAGTTCTGGAAACCTTTGGAGTTCCTTGACTTTCGTGAGTTTTCCTGAACAATTACAATCGGATGGAAACGATATTCTCGCTGGACAATACGATTTTTGCGTGGGCGACGGGGTTGGACCGGGCGGCCAGGGGGATTCTTCGGGTCAGTGGGTCCGATACGTTTAGCGTGCTTGCGAAAATATTTATTTCCGATGATAAGAATGTTTTGGATGGTCATTTACGCGGGGAGATTTTTTTTAATCAGGCGATGGCGGGCTGGCTGACGATTTCCAGGGGTTTGAAAGTTCGCTGCTGGGTTTGGATTTTTCATGGTCCGCGGAGTTTTACGGGTCAGGACATGATTGAAATTCATACGGTCAGCAGTTTGCCGCTTTTGCGGATGATCGATCAGCGGTTGCTGGAGCTGGGACTGGAAACGGCGAGAGCCGGCGAATTTTCGGCTCGGGCATTTTTGCTGGGAAAGATGGATTTGACTCAGGCCCAGGCGGTTAAAGAACTGGTGGACGCGCAGAATGATGTGCAGATTCAGGCGGCATTGAGTTCGCTGGGGGGGAAACTTCATCAGTGGATTATGGACGTTTATCGGGAACTTTCGGAACTGGCGGCGGCGGTGGAGACTAATATTGATTTCAGCGAGGAGGAAATCGAAGTTATTACGCTGGAGCAATTGGTGGAAAAGCTTGGATTGTTGTGTCAGACGATATCCGATGTTCTTCGCCGGGCGATTGATACGCAGGCGATCAGGGCATTGCCGCAGGTTTTTCTGGCTGGTCCGGTGAATGCTGGAAAAAGCACGCTTTTAAATCGGCTGACTGGGCTTGATCGTGCCATTTGTTCGCCCTTGCCGGGAACTACGCGGGATATTCTTACGGCGGTTTGGCAGTACGAACAGCGGGAAGTTTTGCTGTGCGATACGCCGGGACTGCTGGAAGGGGGGGCCGATGAGATTACGCAGTCGGCCATCGAGCGGGTGAAACAATTTATTCAGTTGGCGGATTTGGTGATTTTTGTTTTTGACGCCGGGCAAGGAATCGAAGGTCAAATGCGACTGGTCGAACAATTGCCGGTAAATCAAAACAAGGCGATGGCTGTGCTGAACAAGACGGATATGGTAGTGGAAGGGAAATTGGAAAGTCGGATGACCGAACTGAAGGGGTATGATATATTTCCCGTGAGCGCATTGACGGGCAAGGGTATGGATGATTTGACGCGCGAGGTTTTTTTGCGGCTTAGCGATATTGCGTTGACGACGGCGGGCCATCAGATTGTGTTGGATTTACGCGGCAGGGAGATTTTGGAAAGTGCTCTGGTGTGCATTAAACAGGGGCAGGACGATGCCCGGAGTTTGCTGGCGAAGGAAAATATTTTGGGTTTGGAGACTATCGCCGTGAGCGTTCAGCATGCGCTTCGGATGGTAGGAACACTATTGGGAAAGGATGTGACAGAAGATGTCCTGGATAGCATATTCAGCCGATTTTGTATTGGGAAATAAAACGGGTTTGAGGGCTAGATATTTCGCTGTGCTCAGCATGGCAGTGATTTTAATTTTTGTCCGCGGTGTGATGGCGGAGCCTGTTGCGACACCGTCCTCTCGGCCTGTGGAACGAGATAAATATGCCATTTTGGAAACTGTGCCGGCCGAGGCTGTGGCGGCTTATGCTTCTTTCGATACCAGCAGTGGGATCGACGCGGGGACGGGTCAGATGATTACGTCGCTGCTGGGGATGGGAAGCGTGGTCGGTTTTTTCAACGCCAATCAACAAATTCTGGTTGATATCGTTTCTTCGCTTGTCGCTATTGGGAAATATCCTCATGCGGTGTTTATGCTCGACGTCAGCGCCAGAAAATTGGGGGAAGGATCATTTACTCTCAATAGTTTAAGTCTGGGGGTGGTGGTGCGGGCGCCGGCGGGGGAGCATGGAAAATTTCTGACCTTGCTGAAGCAGATCATCGACCATTATTTTAACCAGGACGACGCGCGATTGATTTGGGTGGGAGAAGGGGCGATGCGTCATCAAAAAATGGACTCGAGTAAATTTCCAAACTGGTGCTGCTGGGAGTGGGGCAGCATGAAGGACACTTTTATTTTTACCATCGGACCCGGTGCATATAGCAAAGTTTTCAACACTATCGCCGCGAAAGAAAAATCGATATCTTCCGTTGAGATTGTCGGGGTTACGAAGAAAAACGACCACGATATGCAACTGCCGTTTCTTATGCTTTATTTGAATCTGGACAGTCTAAGCGGCAAGCTTCGGCCGGTGATGGAAAAAACGTATGATGATGTAGTCGATTCGTTTTCGGCGAACAATCTTCATCAATTTATTTATTCGGCGGGATTTACGAAACGGGCGTATATCAGCAAGATGTATATGCAGCAGTCGGATAAGTCCGAGTTAGGATATCTGACGGGTGATTTTGTGAAAGGGGACCCGCGGGCCAAGGCGGTTCCACCGCAAACGAACAGTTATGGGGTGGGGTCTACGAATATTTCCAAAGCCGTGCGGTACGGGGCGGAGACTTATCTTGCTTCGCGAAATCCGGTTCGGCGGGAGAAGCTGATCGAGAATTATGATAAGCTGGCTGCGGAGTCGGGTTCGACGAATGGGCATGAATTTTTGATGTCGCATTTCGGTCCTGCGGCGATGGTCATCGTGCATGACTGGCCGAAGCATCCGTTTAATCTGCCGATTGCCAAGACCCTTCTGATCCAGCATAACGATTCAAGAGATTTTAAAACCGGCGCGGAAAAGATTTTGCGGATATGGCAAATGATGTTGCGGGCAATGTCGGGGACGGGGAAGGAAGGAAAAGTCACCTCAGCCTGGGAGTCGTTGTTTGATTTACAACTCGATCGAACGCCGGAGGGGATATGGTTCCTTCATTTGGGACCGGTGATTCTTGTCGCAGCGGGGCTTGATGATCATTTTCTGGTTCTAAGCTATTCGATTCCGGCGGTTCAGATGAATTTGCGGTATCTGAAAGCGACCTTTGGGCCGACGACGAGGGGGAGTAGGCAGTAGGAAGAAAAAGTAGACAAGTAGTCGAGTAGGGGCGGCCCTGTGTGGTCGCCCTCTTATCATCAATTTTGCATCCCCGGTCAGGCCGGGGACAAGCTTTGCAATCTTTCTTCCTTCTTCATGCCCTTCGTGTCTTCGTGGTGAAAATCGCTTGCGGCCCGCTCGTAATATTGGAGTCCGTAGTTATTCACCCACGTCACTGCAAGTCGTTACAGTGCAATGAAACATATCGGCGTATGGAAATTATTTTCACTCCCTTGATTTATAAATGGGGGTTTGGTAAATTATAAGCTTATTCGATAACGGTTTTCGTAAGTCAAACGCGTGAGAGAGAGTAGATGAGTAACTTTCTCCCACGCGTTTTTTTTGCGCCTTTTGCTTCGAGTGTCGAGGCAAAAGAACGACCCAGAGTCTACATCTTTTTAGGAGGTTTGACGATGAAAATTCAGATGAATAATGTAGTGGCGATCTGTGTGTTGCTGGCGTTTGCGACGGTGGGATTGGCGATCACTATTGAGACGGTTCCTGTGGGCAATGCGGGGAATGCGGCGGATACCCGCTATGGCGGCTGCGGCTCGGTATCCTACGCTTACAACATCGGCAAGTACGAGGTGATGGCGGGACAGTACACCGAGTTTCTCAACGCCGTGGCGAAAACGGATACCTACGGACTGTATAATGGGGCCATGTGGACGGACACCACTTACGGCTGTAGGATTCAACAAACCGGGTTCCCTGGAAGTTATACATATACCGTCGCTTCCGGCTATGCGAATCGTCCGGTGAATTACGTAAGCTATTGGGATTCGCTTCGTTTCGCCAATTGGCTTGGTAACGGCCAGGGCAACGGCAGCACGGAGACCGGCGCGTACACCCTGACCTCCATTGGCATCGGAAACAATACGATTGTCCGCAATGCCGGGGCGACGTGGGCGGTAACCAGCGAGGACGAGTGGTACAAGGCGGCGTACTACAACAGGAGTGGAAGCACGTACTTCGACTACCCGACGAGCAGTAACTCTATTGACACAAGCAAGGCAAACTATAATTTGTCTGTTGGACATACAACCGATGTTGGAAGCTACAACTTCCCCAGCCCCTACGGGACATTCGACCAGGGCGGGAACGTGTGGGAGTGGAACGAAGCCATACGTTACGATTGGTTGCGTGTCGTGCGGGGCGGCTCGTTCAGCGACCACAACGACACCCTGCACGCGTCGTATCGCTACAACGGCACCCCGACGAACGAGTACAGCATCGTCGGGTTCCGTGTGTCCGAGGTTCCTGAGCCGGCTTCCCTGGCGATTCTCGTCTTGGGCGGGATAGGGGCGCTGGTGAGGCGAAGGGGAGTGGGCAGTAGTGAGTAGGCAGTGGGAAGAAAGTAGACAAGTAGACGAGTAGTCGAGTAGAAGAAAAAGAAATTGCAAAGCTTGTCCCCGGCCTGACCGGGGATGCAAATTGCAAATATCAAAGCTTGTCCTCGACTTGATCGGGGATGCAAAGTTGAAGAAAAGAGGGCGGAGCAAGCACCGCCCCTACTTTTATGGGCCGGGTTTGGTCCACCAGGCGGGGTCGGTGAGGTATTTACTAACAGTCATGGCGACGGCTACTCCGTCTCCCGCGGCGGTAGCCAGTTGCATGGCGGCGGCGGTGCGGCAATCACCGGCGACGAAAATTCCGGGGATCGAGGTTCGCAAGTACCAGGGGTCGCATTGTACGAAACCGTGTTCGTCGAGCGGGACAAAACCCTTTAGGAAATGCGTGTTGGGGACCATTCCGATGAAGACGAAGACGCCGTCGCACTCGATCACTCCTTCGTGCGCGGTTTTAATATTTTTGGTTTTGACGTATTCGACCCGGTCCTTGCCTTCGATGCTGATTAATGTGGTGTCGAGGACGAGTTCGATTTTTCCGGCCTGGACCTCCCGGTCAAGTTCTTCGACGAGGATTTTTTCCGCTCGGAATTGGTCGCGGCGATGGACGAGGTAGAGTTTTTTGACATATTTTGCCAGGTGAAGGGTTTCCTGGATGGCGGTATTTCCTCCGCCGACGGAGACGACAGTTTTGTCCTGATAGAAAGGTGCGTCGCAGGTTCCGCAGTAGCTGACTCCGGTTCCGGATTGACGGAAGCGGTCTTCGCCGGGAATGCCGAGTTTTCGATAGTCGCTTCCCGGAGTGAGAATGACGACGCGGGTGAGGATTTGCTCCTCGCCGTTGATTTCCACGCTGATTTTTCCGTCGGGAAGAGCTTTTACCGCGGTGACGGCGGCGAGTTGGCGAATTTCCGCCCCGAAGGTGCGGCACTGGTTTTCCATGTTGCCGACCAGTTCGGCTCCGCTGACGCGAAGGAAGCCGGGATAATTTTCAATTCGATCGGTGTTGTTGATCTGCCCGCCGGGGATCGATTTATCCAGGATGATGGTTTTATGCCTGTCGCGCGAGGTATAAATTGCGGCGGCCAGTCCGGCGGGGCCTGCCCCGACAATGACCACGTCGTAAATTTCCGGCATCAGGAAATCTCCTTGTCAATTTTGGATTGAAGAAAAAATATCGAGGTTTGCATTTTGGGTCCATCGCCCAAAGGGATAGGCGGCGGGATCTTTTTTGGTTTAAGATTTACGGTCTGGGCCATTTTGTCCAGCCAGACGGAAAGCGTATTCGTACTCGAACGAGGACCGATGAAGATCAGGGCCAGGGATGTGCCATCGGGCAGAAAAAACAACCGCATAGCCATAAATTCGACTTCGTTTTGCTCACCCTTGAAAAGCAGACTGATATCATAATTCGGCAAGGAATTAATTTTGGGTTGTTCCTGGATTTTCAGAGTGGCCAGGGAGGGGCGGTCGAGCAGGACATAGCGGCTAAGGAGGATGGGAAAATCTCTTTTTCGAGTTGGTTGGACTGGCAAAAGGTCTAGATAAAGCGAGGCGGTATCGTGTTGAGCGGGTAACGGGATATTCCATCCGGTGACCATGCCGGAAAGCAAATCTTTCCGAGAAAGGGTTTTCCATTTCGAGCAAAGTGATACGGAAATCTCGCCGGAGCGGGAGGAAAATTCGAAGGTACGGTCCAGATCAAGTCGGAAGAGGTGAAGTTTGCCTTTTTGGACCACGTAGGCGAAGATCAGACAGGCCAGGAGAAGCAGGGCCAGAAGAATTTTTGCCAGTCCGGGTTTCGCTTTTTGTTTTTGAGATATTACGGTCCACATAGAAGAAGATCATAAGAAGATTAGGGTATAGTTTCAATGTCAAAAATAATGTAATGACTAAATCCTAATGACTAATGTCTACTCAATGACTAAACCCCAATGCCTTAAAAGAATTCCTTCATCCCAAAAGAAACTTTCACAAAGCGAGATGAAATGATATAGTGAGAAAAAATAGAAAGTAATCTCTTATGAGGTCATTTTTATGCCGTTGTTAGAAGGGAATTATTTAATCATATTTGTGGGCGTCGCTGTGGTGGCCATTATTTTACTGATGCGAGGCTCGATGCGGCGGATCAAAGGCAAGAGCGCGCTAAGCAGCCAGGAGGCGGCAAATCGAATCCCTTCGCTGCAAAACCAGATGGAAGTGCGGGATCATTTGCAGAAGCTTATGGTGAATCTGCAGGATTTAGCCCGCCAGATCAACGGGCATATCGATACGCGGTTCTGCAAGTTGGAGGTGCTGATCAAGGAGGCGGACGAAAAGATTCGTCAATTGCGGGCGATGGGGTTTGGAGGGAAATTACCTGGCGAGCCGGCGGCGGGGGGGCAGAATGAGATTAAAACGGATACTGATCGGGAAATGATCTATAAGCTGGCGGACATGGGAAAGACTTCGGTGGAGATCGCCCAGGAACTCAAGAAAAATACGGGCGAAATCGAGTTGATTTTATCCTTGCGGCGAAGCAGCCGGGGTGGCTCCAGCAAGATTGATTATAGGATTGGTTGAACAAACAGGTAAAGCAAAGGTTGGTTTATGGATATTTTTTTGAAGATAGTGATCGTCTATTTGATTCTGAATACGCTGATCTGGCTTTTGCGGCATTTGAATATATCTCGGGCGAAACGCAATTCGGAGAGTTTGGACAGCCGGTATCCGATAGGGAAATTCTCGCCCATGCCTAAAGTTTCCGTGCTGGTGGCGGGAAAAAATGAAGAGCGAAATATTGAAAGATGTCTGCGGTCGCTTCTTGGTCAGAATTATCCGGAATTACAAGTAATCGCTATAAATGACCGCAGCACTGACCGGACGGGTGAAATCATGGATAAACTTGCCGGGCAGTCCGGCGGGCGGTTGAAAGTGGTGCATGTCCGCCAGTTGCCGGATGGATGGAAGGGAAAACCGCACGCGATGCACGAGGGTCAAAAACTCGCAACGGGGGACTACCTGGTCTTTACGGACGCGGATTGTTTCTTTCAGTGCCCGGATTGCATTCGGATCGCCGTGGAATTCACAATGGAGAAAAAAGTGGATTTGCTCTCGGTGCTTCCGGTGCTGGAGACATCAAGTTTCTGGGAACGTGTTTTGCAGCCGGTGTGCAGCGCGGTGCTGATTATCTGGTTTCAGCCTGAGCGGGTGAATAATCCTATGAGCAAGGTGGCTTACGCGAACGGGGCGTTTATGCTTTTTTCGCGGAGTTGTTATGACCGGATTGGCGGGCATCCGGCGGTGAAAGAACATTTGATGGAAGATATGGCGTTTGCCCGGCGGGTGAAGGGGTCGGGAATGAAGTTGTACGTGGTCCAGAATCGAGATCTTTACCGGGCGCGGATGTATGAGGATTTTTCCAGCACTTTTACAGGCTGGAGCCGGATATTTTACGGGGGATTCATGCACGTGTCGAAGGTGGCCAGAGCGGTGTTGCTGCTTGTTATTATGAGTCTGCTTCCCTGTTTGATTTTGGCGGGGGCTTTGATGGTGGCGACGATCAAGGCGTGGGACGTGCGCGAGTTGGGGTGGTGGGTTCTTGCCTGGTCGGGATTCGCGATGGCGGCACAAATGTCGGTATCGGTGCGATTTTATCAATTGATGGGATCGAAATGGTATTGGGCGATTACCTATCCTTTGGGGGCGATGGTTACGTTTATGATCTTAATGAGTTCGCTGAAGAAATTTATGGGCGGGACAATTGTTTGGCGTGGTTCAGAAATCAAACTGTAGAATGTTTATAGGACCCTTCCACAACAATTATCGGTCGTGGTGAAAAGTATTTTTTTTGGGTTTGGGATAAGGGTCGTCCGATAATTTGCCAAAACCGTATGAATTTTACATCTATTCAAGTTTAAAAGGGGTTTTTGACGAAAGTAGAGGCTGATGATTTTGAGGCAAGATCAGATCTTTGACAAGTTGGTTTAAAGCGGCGAAAAAAATTTCAGACGTAAATAAAGTCCGGAAATTTCTGGTCCGATAGGACAAATGCCAGGATGGCAAATGTCTCGGACCGGTCGACAGGTTCGCGAAAGTGTCCGGTATCGCGGATGCGATGAAGGGCGCGAATGGGTGTGAGAAAGGCTACTCACACCTGCTTACGTAAACAGGTAACATTATGGTTCTGCGGCTAAGGACAGCCGCCCGTTTTAAAGTCACGGAGGATTACAATGACACGCATCAACCACAACATCAGTTCTCTCCAGGCAATGCACAGTTTGATTGCCAACCAAAACTCCCTGAGTGTAAGTCTGCAGCGACTCTCCACGGGTCTGAAGATCAACAGCGGTAAGGATGACCCCGCGGGTTTGATCGCCTCGGAGAATCTGCGCGGTGAGATACAGAGTATCAATTCCGCCATAGACAACTCCACTCGGGCCAACAACGTCATTTCCACTGCGGAAGGGGCGTTAAATGAGGTCAGTGCTCTTCTGGTCCAGATTCGAGGATTGATAACCACTTCGTCCAACACCGGCGCGTTGTCGGACGAAGAACGTCAAGCCAATCAATTGCAGGTGGATTCGATCCTGGGAAGTATAGATCGAATTTCCAACACCACGCAGTTTAATGGGAAGAAACTGCTGGATGGATCGCTTCAGTACACCCTTTCCGGAGTTAAAACCAGTGCCCTTTCTGAGGTTCGCCTCTATTCGGCTCGACCGCCTGAGACCGGTGGCCTTCCGATCGTGGTGCAGGTAACCGCATCGGCACAGGTTGCCCAATTGAAATTTACCGGGGCCGGTCTTCCGGGTGCCTCGGCGGCCTCGATCCGGATAACCGGAACCCGTGGCAGTGAAGTCTTAAGCTTTGCCGGAAGTACCCATACTTCCGCTATTGCCGTGGCGATTAACAGGTTTAGAGACGTGCTCGGTGTTTCCGCGACCACGTCAGGAACGACGGGGCTTTATTTCAACAGCACTGAATACGGTTCGAATGCTTTTGTGACAGTTGAGAATATCGGATCATATCAATTCCAGACCCAAAAGATCGGTGGACCTCTTGGAATAAGCACCACCGCCAATGGCGTCGATGCCTCGGTTATGATCAATGGTCAGATGGCAACAGTGGATGGTCTGGTTGCGTCCGTAAAGAACAGCTCACTGGATATGGAAGTGATTCTTACCAGCGGGTTGGGAACCCAAAAGGCATCGACCAGTTTTGGAGTCACGGGAGGGGGTGCGGTCTTCCAGCTCTCTCCGACGGTGAACAGGCAAGGTCAAGCCTCTCTGGGTATCTACAGTGTCTCAACGGGAACTCTGGGTAACCACGAGGTGGGATATTTAAGTTCGTTGGGTACTGGAAATGTTAATTCGCTGGTGACGGCCGACGGAGTTACCGCTCAAAGAATATTAGACCGAGCTATCATGCAGGTCAGTGCTGAACGAGGTCGGTTGGGCGCGTTCCAGAAAAATACGATCGAGCCGAATGTCAACTCGCTGCAGATCGCGTTGGAGAATGTTACGTCCAGTGAGAGCGCCATTCGCGATACCGATTTTGCGTCAGAAACGGCGGCGATGACACGCGCGCAAATCCTGAGTTCGGCGACGACGACCGTTCTGAAGCTGGCCAACGCTTCTCCTCAAAATATCTTGGCACTATTACAATAACGCGTTCCGGTGGGCTGACGGCACGCGATCTATGAACTTCGATGTGAAACTTCGCAGTTTACCGAACCTCCGTGCTCGCCGATGATTTGCCTCCGGCGAGGGCTCCGGTCAGTAACCCTGACCGGAGCCCATTTTAATTGGGCAGTTTCTTTAAGAGGCACGACCGTAAGGGAGTGTTTTTTCCGCGACAGGAAAGTTAGGGATTACTCAGCCGGTCTTTTCCGCATTGGCCACGCCCACTGCCCAATTTAAGTTGACGTTTGGGATGCAGACGAATATCATCATAGAGTAGGATGTCTTTTAATCCAGCCGACAGGTCAACGACGAGAGGTTATGAGTATGTTATGCCAAAAGTGCAAAAAACATGCGGCGACGGTTCATTTAACTGAAATATTAAACAGTGAAAAGCGAGAAAAGCACCTTTGCGAGCAGTGCGCTGCTCAGGAGGGTCTGACGGATAAGGCGCAGCAGCCGATCAATCAACTGGTGGCAAAGTTTGTCCTGGCCCAGACCGAAGCCAAGGAGCTTTCTCAGATAACGTGCCCGGATTGCGGGATGAGTTTTCTTCAATTTCGCAACGGTGGATTGCTGGGATGTCCTAATGATTATGAGGTGTTTAAGCAGACACTGGTGGGTTTACTGGAAAAGGCCCATGAAGGCCGGACTCAGCACGTGGGAAAAATTCCCGGCGGACGGGAAAATAAGCATAAGCGTCAGCACGAATTGATGAAGCTCAGACGGGACCTGCAGGAGGCGGTGAACCTGGAGGATTATGAACGAGCTGCCGCCTTGCGTGACAAAGTAAAAGGGTTGGAAGAAAATGGATAATGTAACCGAGTTGGTCTCCGGTCGTGGTGATTGGCTTAAGAGTGTGAACTCTGAGGGTGGGATCGTGATCTCGTCGCGGATTAGGTTGGCGAGGAATCTGGGCGGATTTCATTTTTTGAGTAAATGTTCACAGCAGGACCGGGATGAGATTCAGGCATTGATTGTCGGCGCGATCAACTCCAGCGCGTTGGGCGGACATTTTTTTTATGTTCACCTTGACAACATGGGTCCGTTGGAGAGGCAGTTGCTGGTGGAACGGCATTTGATTTCGCGCCAGCATGCCGAGGCGGAAGGACCACGAGGCGTGGCCCTGGTGGGGGACGAGACGGTGGCGTTAATGGTGAACGAAGAAGATCATCTGCGGATGCAGGTGCTCTATGGCGGTTTGCAATTGGATAAAGCCTGGCAGCGGATTAACCAACTGGACGATCAACTGGAAGAACGGCTGGAATTTGCTTTTCACGAGCAGTTCGGCTATCTGACCGCCTGTCCGACAAATATCGGGACGGGGATTCGGGTTTCGGTAATGATGCACCTGCCTGCCTTAAAAATCACAGGCGAAATCGAACGAGTTTTTCGCGCAGCGAAGGATATGCACCTGGCCGTCCGCGGATTGTATGGCGAAGGGACGGAAGCAACAGGAGATTTTTACCAGATTTCCAACCAGAGCACTCTGGGAAAAACGGAAGAGGAAATTGTGGAAGAGTTTCGCGACCTGGTGGTCCCACGGATCACGGAATACGAGGTCCAGGCCAGAGAATTGCTTACCAAACAAAAATCGACAATGATCGAGGATAAGGTCTGGCGGGCGATTGGAATGCTCAAATATGCCCGAACGATCAGTACGGAAGAGACCTTGCTTTTACTTTCCCACCTTAGGATGGGTTTGAATATGGGGATGCTGAACGATGTCGATCTGGACACGATCAATGAGTTGTTCCTGAACACGCAGCAGGCGCATTTGCAGATTATCACCGGCCAGCGCCTCGACGGCGAGCAGCGGAGCAAACTTCGCGCCGACTATATCCGCCGGCGACTCAGCAATCACCAGAACAACTGATAAGATGCCTATTTTTACTTTCGGAGTTATGTAGTATCGAGATGACATGGAAAATCCACGTTTAGTAAAAAGGTGTCTGCTGAGTCTGCTTGGTATATTTACTGCTCTTGTGCTTGCTTGCAGTATTTATTTCAAAGACCCTGATATATTGGTTGGGTGGTTGGGTTGGATCATTGTTATCTTTGTTGTATGTGTGCTGATGCAGATGTGTCTGGCGACGGTGTTTATTCCTGTCTTCTGGCTGATGAGCAAGCTTATGGGAAAGAAAGGGGGGAGTCCTGATGACTTTTGTCATTCCCGCGCAGACGGGAATCCAGTCTTACGAAAAACCACTGGACTCCCGCTTTTGCGGGAGTGACAGAAAACCGGTCAATTTGAATAGTTATAATCCCAAAATTTTCTTTTCTTCACCAAGAGTTGTTGATGGTCCATGGCCGGGGTAGACGATAGTTTCTTCCGGCAGGGTTTCAAAAATTTTCGAAATGCTCTCGTAGAGCTGCCGGGAGGACGACTTGGGCAAATCGGTCCTGCCAACCCCGCCTCCGGCAAAAATCAAATCACCCGCGAAGAGCACTTTTTCCTCGGCGTCCGAACAGTACAGGCAAATTCCGCCTGGACTATGGCCGGGGGTGTGGATGACCTTAAAATGCAATGATCCCAGGTTTAATTCATCCCCGTCGTGCAAAAGCACGTCCGCGGGTGGGGAGAGAATGGATTTTCCAATGAAACTGAGCGACATATTCGCGTTGGCGTCGGGTAAGACGTCGGCGTCGGCTTGGTGGATGGCGATGGGGAGTTTGGGAAATTTATCCTTCAAGCCGCGGTTGCCCAGGAAGTGGTCCCAATGGCCGTGAGTGACGATGAGCATCTGCGGCTGGAGTTTTTCGGCTTCGATGATTTTGATAATCGCCCCGCCAAGTCCGCCCGGATCGATGATCCAGCAGACGTTTTCCTTTTCAGGCCAAACCAGATAACAATTGGTCTGGATCGGACCGATGGGGAAGGTTTCGATATTCAATTTTGTCATTCGTGTTTGTCCTGCGCAAATTAAAATTTGTGTAACCGTTCAGAACCCTCCGAGAACTGTCATTGCGAGGCCATTCCTATGGCCGAAGCAATCTCGATCCATTGCTAAAGAATGAGATTGCTTCGTCGCTGCGCTCCTCGCAATGACGGGGTTTGAACGGTTAAAAATTTGCCAAAATCCGATTTGTATTTTAAGCTTAAATGGAAGTAAGCATTAGCGTACAACATGGCCAGTTCTCCTTTTAAAAAGCCTGCCGTTCGTCATATCGGCAGGCTGTTTTTTTTCTCCAAAATAAAAAAGGGCAGCCATCGCAGACTGCCCTTTTCCAATCAAATTGATGATGGTTATTTAATCAGTTCTTTGGCCTTGTCGACGGCGGAGGCGGCGTCGGGACTATAAGCGTTGGCTCCGATTTCGTCGGCGTAATCCTGGGTGACCGGCGCTCCACCGATCATACTCTTGACCTTGCCGGTGAGTCCCGCTTCCTGCATGGCTTTTATCACGGTGGACATCTGGGGCATGGTTGTCGTCAAAAGCGCACTCAAGGCGATGATCTTAGCGCCTTTTTCCTGGGCGGCTTGGATGAATTTCTCCGCCGGAACGTCGGTGCCGAGGTCGATCACCTCAAACCCGCCGCCCTGAAGCATCATGGCAACCAGATTTTTTCCGATATCGTGCAAGTCGCCTTTAACCGTTCCGATGACAACCTTGGCGATGGGCTGAACCCCTGCCGCAACCAGGTGCGGAGCGAGGATTTCCATTCCAGCCTTCATGGCGCGGGCGGCAATCAGAACTTCGGGAACATAAAATTCATTGTTTTTGAATTTCACGCCCACGACCTGCATTCCCGCGATCAACCCATCATTCAGAATGCTGGCGGGTGCAATTTTTTCCGTGATCGCCTGTTTCACTTTTTCCGCTACGTCGTTTCGCTTGCCGGCAATAACTGCTGTCGCGATCCCTTGTAAGTCGGCCATTATAAGCCTCCGGTATATTGTAAAAAAACTCTGCAGATCCCTTTTCGGACGACCAGTCCTACCTGGTTCCGGACAAACATTGTCCAGCGTCACAAAAGATTAGGAGGTAGTTTACCAATAAACCAAGAGCAGGTCAAGAAATATTTTGCCATATATACATTATGGATACAATATAACAATTTGGCATAAAAGAGGTTGAGTAGGCATATAAAATAATATTAAAATTTATTGTTCTTGTTTGGTCCGCACGGGATGAAAAGAAAAGAAGAAAAGGCGAGGAAGGTTATTCCTCGCCTTTCTTTTAAAAGGGTTGTTAATCTTACGGTCTTATTGAAGTAGCGACAGAACATTCTGCGGTGCCTGGTTGGCTTGGCGTAGAACGACGGTGGCGGCTTGGACCAGGATTTGTGATCTGGTCATATTCGCTGTCTCGGCTGCGAAGTCGGCGTCTCTGATGGCAGATTCTGCGGCGGTGGTGTTTTCCAGAGCGACGTTCATGGAGTTGGAAGTGCTATCAATCGTCAACTTCTGGAAGGCCCCCAATCGTCCACGGAGCGAGGCGATCTGGTTGATGGCTTCTTTGACCGTCCGCTGAGAGGTGCCGAGGTTGGTGCTTGACAGATTGTTGGCTTGCCCTTCGGCGAGGGTGCTTAAGCGGCTGGTGACCAGGCCGATAGATCCCGTGGTGATCGACTGGATTCCAATTCCTGCCTTTCCGGTCAAAACGTCCGGGGACAGCGAGAAGTTAGCCCCTCCTCCGGTGATTGCTAAATTGGCGGTGGACGTGATCTTCTGCCCTAAAGTCTTATTCATGGTAATCTCAATGGACAAATCGGCGGTGTTGATGCTGGCAGTAAGACCGTTCGCGGTGGCCGTCTGACCGTTGATCGTGACTTTGGCGTCCACGCCTTTGCCCGTGCCAATGACAGTGCCTTTGTTGAAATTGCTGTCAGCGCCGGCGGCGGTGGAATCATCAATGCGGGTTACGGTTACGAAACCGTCGGTACCATACTCGGTACTGATAAACTTAATCCGACCACCGCTCAAAGTGGCCGATACGCCTGTCAGGTCTTTAGCCGCCTTGACGGCATTCTGTATTTGAGTCTCAGTGGTGCCGGTGCCAAAACTGAATACCTGGGTACCATTTTTACCGGCCACTTGAAGGGTCAGGGTTCCGTTTAAAACACCCGTGGAACCGACCAGCTTGGCCTGTTGAGCACTGGTGGTAACCTGAACCGTGATGGTCTTGGCGGCGCCGGCGACCAGATTGGCGGACTTGACGATGACGTTATCGAAGGCACTGGTCTTGGCTGTTCCGCTGGTGGTATAGTCCAGCGAACCGTTCAAGAGTTTGATGCCTCCAAAATCGGTGCTGTTGGCGATGCGGTTGATGGTGGACAGAATGGAATCCACCTGGAGCTGTTGGGCCGCGATTTCATCGCTGCTCTGTCCCGACGTGTTGGCGGCGGAACTGACGGCGTCATTCAATTGGGACAAAAGGCTTGAAACTTCGTTCAAAGCGCCTTCCGCCGTCGAGATAACGTTGGTGGCCCGTTGACCGTTGGCGATGGCGGCTTTGAGGGCCGTTGCCTGACCGCGAAGGGTTTCCGACGCAATCAGTCCTGCTGGATCGTCAGCGCCGCTGTTGATGCGCAAACCGGTGCTCAATCGCTGCAAGGCTTTGTTCATACTGTTGGTCTGGGCTGTGAGCACACGTGTTGCGATCATGCTCGTTACGTTAGTGTTAATTCTACTCATTGGACGTTGACCTCCAAAAAACAAGCCGGACGATTGATTTTTATGTTCACGACTTCTTCCGATCATGTTAGCGTAAGTTGGTAGCTCATCCAGCAAAGGCTACCGTCTTGACAAAACAGTTCATCGGAGAATGGTTATCTTTCTTTAATTGAACCCGATTTTCAGTATTGCCGGAATGGCCCATCCGGTCTTGGCAGCGACGAGAATCATGCCTGTCAGTATGGAAAAACAGGATTCGAGGAAACATCAGAAAGATTTTATCGGGCAACTTGGTATGAGGTTACCTTTAAAGACAACCAAATAATTTCACAGATCAGGACCGATAATAGAAAACACGCCAATCCTGGTATAGGCAGGAGGTTTGCCGTGGAACAGGGTATACCCCCTGAACGGTTACAAAAATAGAAGATTGTATTGTGCATGTGTGCCACGGCTGGCTTGCCCAGCCGTGTTTCTTTGAGGGATCCAAATTCCAAAAAACACGGTTGGACAAGCCAACCGTGGCACATGGCACACACATTACAGGACTATAAGCTGAAGCACATTTCAGGGGCGTAATACGGATTAATAAATGCGCTCGGAGGCAAATATCCGTCGCCGTGTTAATAATGGTTATGCTGCCCAAAGCCGTGTGATAACCCACCATAAACGAACATCGAAAACTTGCCGCCGAGCGCATTAATTAATCATGTTATGTATAAGGTATTATGCCATCCCCCAATTCGCCGCTATCGACCACGCAATGAAGCAATCGAGGCTATTTCCTCTATCGTATTGAAAAGCTCCTCGACCTGAATCGGCTTGGACACATAGCCGTCCATTCCCACCTCCAGGCACCGTTCGCGGTCGCCCTTCATTGCATGAGCGGTCATGGCCACGATGGGAGTATGGTGGCCCGTGGACAATTCTTTTTTCCGGATGGCCTGCGTCGCCTCGAACATCCCCACCAACCGGGAACTTTTACAACACCACGGAAAAATCCAACTGTTTAATTTAACCCATCCCGCAGAATTGCTTGCTCTGCTCGAAACATTCTTAACCACCACCCACGCCCGGATCGATTATGGAAATCTGGACATGTATCGAACCACCGAAGTCGCCCGCCGCCACGTGGAATCCTATCAACTTTTAATATAACAAAAAAATAATTTTATTTCTATTGCGTTATCTACATCTGTAGTGTATCCTCTACAGTTACATAGTATGGAGGTATGTCATGTCGTCGAAAGCAAAAAAAGGTTCCACCGAGGCCAATGTAAATTTTGAACTGACCGAGGCGGAGTGGTTGATCATCAAAAAGGTATGGGAAAATGAACCGTGCGCCGCTCCCACCGTCCAGGAGGCTTTGCAAAGCCAGAAACGCTGGTCGTACAGCACCGTCAAAACCATGATGGACCGGATGGCGGACAAAGGACTGCTGACCACCGAAAAAATCCGAAATCTGATCCTGTACCGGTCAGCCGTCACCCAGAACCAAGCCCAGAAAAGCGAACTCCTGCGGACGCTCAAACGAGCCTTTAACGGAGCCCTCACCCCCATGATGCAATTTCTGGTCAACAACGATGATCTGTCGGAAAAGGAACTTTTACAGCTAAAAACCATGCTAAAGGCAAAAAGAAAAAAGACCGTATAACCACAGAGCACACAAAGGACACAGAGAAAGAATTTAATTTTAATTTTTTCTCTGCGATCTCTGTGTTCTCTGTGGTTCATAAATCTTTATTGGAAACTATGTAATAGGAGAAAGGCCATGAATGAAATGCTTCTGAAATTGAATTCGCTCGGTCAATCTTTCGTTACCTTTGCCTGGCCGATGCTGGCGCAGTCCGGCGTCCTGATAGCTTTTCTATTCCTCCTGAATTTCATCTTACGAAAAAAGGTCCGGGCGGTCTTTCGCTATTACCTCTGGATGCTGGTACTGATCAAGCTCCTCCTGCCGACAACGCTTTCCCTGCCGACCGGAATTGGTTATTGGACCGCAATACCTCAGTCTTTGATGGAAAAGAGGCACGACCGTGAGGGAGTGTTTATTACGAGCCGCGACCGTGAGGAAGCGGGTATTATTCTTCCATCAAACACGGAGAGATTACATCGGATCGACGATTCAACGACTTTACAACCCAAATCCACCGTGGCCACGATCCCCGCCGCACAAATCAAGTATGAAGCAATCATATTCGTAACCTGGTCAGCCGTCGTCCTCATTATGACTCTGCTGATGCTCCAACGCTACTGGTTCGTCCGAGGCCTGATTGCCCAAGCCAAACCCACCGGCGGCAAAAGCGCAGAAATGCTGAGAGACTGCTGCCGGCAAATGGGAATCGCCACACCACCCATCCTGAAGTTATCTCCGGCCATGGTCAGCCCCGCCCTCTGCGGCTTGGTCCGGCCAACAATCCTCCTGCCGGAATTTCTGTCCTCAAAACTCCGCAGCCGCGAACTGCAAACCGTCCTGCTGCATGAACTAGCCCACCTCCGCCGCGGCGATCTATGGATAAACCTCCTCCAAACCATTTTGCAAATCATATATTTCTACAACCCCTTACTCTGGTTAGCCAACACGCTCATCCGCCGCACCCGCGAGCAGGCGGTAGACGAAACCGTCCTGGTCGCCCTCGGCGAAAAAGCCGACGACTATCCTGAAACCCTCCTCACCATCGCCAATTTTGCCCTAACCCGCCCCGCCCTGAGTTTAAGAATGATCGGCGTGGTAGAATCGAAGTCCGCCCTGGCTGGCAGAATCAAACATATCCTCAATCGACCGATTCCAAAAACGGCGAAATTGGGCCTTGTGGGATTCCTCGGCATACTCCTTGTTGGGTCGATTCTGCTTCCCATGGCGAAAGCAAAAACCGAAGATAAAACGAACGGCCAACCGGATTATTCGGCGGTGGTCCAGGCCGCACAGAATGTCAACGCCTATTTTTACACAATGAAACCTGCCAGATCGCTTTCAACTATTGATTTCAAATCAACTTGGTATTTCAAGGGCATTGGCCGAGTACGGGATGTTTCGACCATTCAAGGGGTGGACCAGATTATCCAAGTTACAGACCTTCACAAAAACGAACAGATATCACTGAATCCTTTGCAGCAACAAGCCACACTGGTTACCTTGCCACCAAGGACAACGCCGCTGCCGACGTCGGATACGCAGTTGGCCGCAACGTTGCAGGCTCGTACCAAAGACGCAAAATTGACCCTGTTGGGCAAGAAGACCGTGGATCAGCACGAAACCTTTGGCTATCAATTCGACACCGACAATAAAACCCTTCGTGCCAAATTCCGGCGAATCGTCTGGGCCGACTCCAAAACCCTCCTGCCCGTGCGAATCGAAGAAACAAACGAATACAACGACCCTACGAACCCTTTGAGCAAACCACAACACAATGTCTTGTCCGATTTCGTCTTTAACCCTTCATTGAACGATTCGCTCTTCAGCACCGATCCCCCCAAAGGCTATAAATTGGAAGTCATCAAAGATTTTCCGCCACTCTTGCCTACCCAAGACAATTTTCTTCAAGGCCTGAAGCTCTGGGCCGAGCTTAACGGCGGCCAGTTCCCCGACTCCCTGACCGTGCTGGAAATGATGAAAGTTTTTCGAACGATCTCTAACCCCTCGAAACAGTTACAGATTCAACAAGTCCTTTCTTTCGTTCGCCAGCAAGACCAGACTAACCCCGAGTCTTGGGGTTATGCCGGTAAAGGCGTCAAGTTGGGTGAAAAAGAAAAACCGGTCTTCGGCTACCGCCCCGACAATACCACAACCTACCGCATCATCTATGGCGACCTGAGCGTTAAGCAAGTTTCGAAAGACCAGTTCGACCGCATGGGGTTTACCAAGCCTACCGCTACGTCCCAGCCGGCTTCACAACCGGCGTCAAACCTTAACAGCAACCGCCCCAATTTGGACAAGCAAATTCCCTTTAAATGCAGCGATTGCGGCACGGTCGTCAAGTACACAATTGGGAAGCTGCAAAAGATGCCAAAACTCAGAACGATGTCCCCCATGATGGGCCCGCTAGTCCTGGACTGCCCCAAGTGCAAAAGGGAGGCCCTGACGCAGGCGGTGGAGTGCCTTAAATGCGGCGAGATTTTCATTATGAAGATGGACCCCGATAAAAAAGTCTTCGACGACCGGTGCCCGAAGTGTGGAACAAGCTACGCCAAGGCCTGGCAGGAAAAATACCGAAAATCTACCGAATCGAAACCACCCAGCCAACCGGGGAATTCGACTCAACCGGATCAAATGATGGTGGGCCAAGCCCACCCTACACCCGTCATTCCCGCGCAGGCGGGAATCCAGAATCTCAACGCCGATAGCCAACCGGAATTAAAATACCTGGCGTGGCAACCAAAAGACGAAAATAAGACGCCGGAAGTTTATTGGTATCCGAATGGTCATCCGCTTAAAAATCCCGCAGAACTAAAAATGCTTGGCAAGGTTCGGCCCGTGATATATGGAAATGCCTTCGCTAAAAAGTTAAAAGTCCTTTCGTTTTGGTTTTCTCATCCTTTGTTTGACCGCTGTTCCGTTGGCCCAATGTCCTTGCTGAACCCAAATGGTCAACCAATGGCTTTTTATTTTTCATATTCGTTCACGGAAGCCGGAACTGAAACCGGCAATTTGCCGTGGATGGTCTTTACCACAGATACTTCCTTCGACAAGTTCCCCCCCCAAGCCGATATTCGATTTCGTTATTCGCTGGGAGAATGGAAATACAATGAAAGCCCAACAAGAATGGATAGCGGTGCGACTCAATCTTTCGGCCAAGATGAATATTTAGGACCCGTTGGACAAAATGAAAGAAAGGAAGCGTTTGTTTCACTCATTCGGGATCGAACTAAAAATCCCGATACTCAATTTGATTTTGTTGCGATAAAAAAGGATGGTAAGGAGATAGAACGTCGGGGCGGGATGAGTTCTGGACAGGAAACTCGGCTTGTTGAAACATTCACATTCGCATGTCCCTTGTCCGAAATCAAAGAATTTCGCCTGCGAACGCGACCGATCCGATCCATTATTTTCAAAAACGTTTCCCTGGAGCCGGGGAAAATGACGGATGTGAAGATTGAAACGAATAATTCGAGCATCGAACAGTCAACATCCAGTACCCGCCAATCCTTACTTAGTGATCTGGAAAAATTAGCTACCACTCCCGGCATTAAGGTTCAAGATCAGCCAGGAGCGTTTACGGCCTATCGAGAAGCCGCAGAGAATGCACTGAAAGCCAGCGGCTTAGAAAAAGAACCCCCGTATTGGGAGAAATTCCTGCGAAAGTACCCGCTGACCCCGCATAGCCTCCAAGCAATGAACATCCTCGGAATAGTGTACGGACGCTTGTCGCTTTACTCCGAGGCCCAGCGCATGCTCAACGTGTCCCTGCGGCTGGCTGATGGAACAGCTTTTGCCAATACTATCGGTCTCAACCTCGCATGGGTCGATACCGAAGATAACCATCTCGATGCTGCCGAGACCAGATTGCGAAAGATCATAGCCGTGCCTGTGCCTACGGATTTGAAGGATTGGCAGAAGGTAACACCTCAACTTTTTTCGGCTCCTTTTCAACTGGCCAAAGTCTATGAGAAACGCGGGCAAGTCGAGCAAGCGGATCGCATACTGATCGAGGCAGGGGAACGTGCCCTAGCAATGGCAAAGGCTCATACGGATATCTCGTATTTGGCCTCCTATGCCATTGGGGCATACCGAAATCGTATCGAGTTGATTTATAATGCCAATCCTGAAAATATTTCCGGAGCCCGCCAGTTGGCGGAGGAAATGAAGACCCGCTGCAAAGATTTGCCCGGAATACAAAATTATGATCTTACGTATGACTTTCACCTTTGGACAAATCACTTGCAAAGTGCAAAGTCTGGGAGGGTAAGTTTTCCGAAATCCACCATTTCCTCCCGACCTGCCACGCGACCAGCGGATTTCAAACCACTGGATCAAAATAAAGTGGGCCAAGGCCCGGCCTACCCTGCTAGTCTGGAAGATAAAAAAGAAGGAGAACGGTTAAGCGCTCAAGCCTGGCAGTTGTGGCGGGAGCGGAAATTGAAAGATGCCGAGGAGATGTTCAAGAAAGCAGTGGCGAAAGATCCAGCCAATGCCAACGCATGGAACGGGCTGGGTTGGTCGCTCTTTAACCAGGGGATGCCTTTAAATGCCCAGGACGCGTTTGAAAAATGCCTGTCGATTGAACCGAAACACGGGGCAGCACTGAATGGCCTGGGATGGATCGCCAAAGGGCAAAAGAAAAACGATGAGGCAATCAAGTATTGGGAAAAGGTAGTCGAAGCGGCGCCTGGGGCGACGGCGTCTCTTTCGGGGTTGGCAAAAACATATATGGAAATGAAACAATACAATCAGGCGATTAAATACTACCAACTGTGGTTGAATGTTGAACCGGGTAGTCAGGAAGCAAAAGATGGATTGAAAGCAGCACAAGAGAGCGAACTTGCTTTTGCAAAATCGGGTAAATCGCTCCTGCCGGTGAAAATGGTAGGGACATGGTCCTCTGATCGGTTTATGGGCGGCACGGAACAGATGTCGATTTTTCCCGATGGACGGGTTGCATTCTTTTGGAGCAACGGCCATCGTGATGAAACGCGATATGAAGACGGAAAAATATATCTTAAAGAATACGAGTGCACTGTGAAAACGGTGTTGGTGGATGACCGGATCGTTCAAATCACGTCCGACGAGCCAAACTCACCAGACTCCAGCCTGGCGAAAGTCTGGATTCGTATTGCCGATCAACCAAGTACGAAGCTCCTCCGGCCGTTGACGGGAACCGCCATGCGACCGGCAGCTCCTTCCGTTACCAATTCGAACAAACCCGGCGAAAAACAAACCTATATCGTTACGTTTGATGCAATGCGTGGAACAAAACCTCGAACGGCCGGGGAACTCCGGGATTTATTCAACCAGAAGTATCCACGGAACATGCGCAGCCATCATTATCGAACGAAAGTCGAAAATAACGAACTGGTCGGGATGATTTGTGTGGATACCGACAAAGGAATCGCCGCACTCCGGTCGGCAGTGAAGGAAAATCCCAACATCAACCTGATCGACATTCAGCCGGCTTCGCCGTCGATGTTGGAAATTCATAACAAATTGGGCCAGCCCGATCTGCCGGAGGGAAAAACGGCCGATGAAGGTTCAAACCGCCAGCCGAACGATATGGAAAGAAAAGTCGCTCGCATCAGGATCGGTATGGATCGGCGGGAGGATGTCATTCGCATTTTCGGCAAGCCTGCGCAATACCGCTGGGGCGGGACGGAGTTGAATGTCAACAATTTGACAGATCGATATTTGATGGCTTATCCCGATAATTTTCGGGTGGCGATCTACACTGGAATAGTTAGTGAAATCCGATTTGAACGCCCAAGCGAATTTGTCCACCCGACCGGCGTCAGGGTCGGCATGAAGCTCGACGACGTCCTAACCGCCCTCGGCCCACCGGTAGAAACAATTACAGGCAAACCCATCGGTTTTGCCGACGGTGTACTTTATAAAAACACCGACGGCCGTGATGGCTTTGACTACTATGCCCGAGCTGACAAGGGTGTGCGAATGTTCTTCGTTGGCAATCGCGTCAGCGCCCTTTATCTGACGAAATCGGTAAACGGCACTGGCGGCCAGACGAATAACGGTGTTAAATTGAAGAAAAGGACTTCCACGAAACAACCAACGATTGAGGCAGAGGATAATACATCCGCCCACATTTCCAAAGGCCAAACAATCCAGGACGCCGTTCGGGCGACGATGAAATGGATCAAACTTATCGATACGGAAAAGTTTGACGACGCGTATCGGCCGTCGGCCGATTATTTCAAGAGTCAGGTACCCCAAAAAGACTTCACCGACAGTGTCAAAAAAGCACGGGAAAATTTCGGCAAACTGACTTCGCGAAAAGTTATCTCAAAAACATATTTGACATCCCTGCCGGGCGCTCCGGACGGCGAGTACGTCGTTATTCAGTTTGCCACGTCGTTTGAGAATAAGAAAGAAGCTATTGAGACAGTAACGCCGATGAAAGAGAAAGACGGTACATGGCGGGTGAGCGGGTACTTTATCAAGTAAATGAAAAACACAAAATGCCAATCAAATGCCTCTTTGTAGGGGCGACCCTGCGTGGTCGCCCATTTTGCGCCCAAACGATTTTACGTTCCCCAATTTGGGCAGCCACACAGGGCTGCCCCTACTGTTGCTGACCTGTTTTGTGTTTCAACCTGTGGTTTAATATTCGTCTTCGTCGGATTCCAGACTTAGTTTCCACTCGTTTAGGTGTTCGAGGTAGATGGCGGTGCCGCGTGCGACGCAGGTTAGGGGGTCGTCTACGATTTGAACCTTTAGTCCTGTGGCGGAGGCCATGATCTGGTCAATTCCGCGAAGGAGTGAGCCTCCCCCGGCCATCCAGATTCCGTTTTCGACAAGATCGGCGGCGAGTTCAGGCTCGGCGTGTTCGAGTGTTCGGGTAACGGCGTCGATGATCTGTCCGACGGGTTCCTTTAGGGCGTCCCGAATTTCGTCGCTGGTGATGAGGGTTTTTCGGGTGGACAACAGTATACGCAACAGACCAACTAACAGTTATCAGAGGCGGTTGACCGTCTGTCATATTGAAGAGGCAAGGTAGTGATTAGGAAGCTCATTTTCAGGCGCAACTAAATGGGCTGCAAGCGGAGAGCCTACAGCCCATTAATTTGATTCTTAATTTCTACTATTTTCGACGACGAAGAAGGGCCAATCCGCCCAGCAGTAAAAGTCCCATCGTTGTCGGTTCAGGAACATAGGCTAACTTCATGGCTCCTTCATCGATCCATGAGAGGGTCATATCCTCATCGTGCCCCGAGGAATACCCATACATGGTGGCTTCGCTGTTATTGGTTCCCATCCACGGTTGATAGCCCTGATTGCCGGAATTATAAAGGTCCTTTAATCCCGCTCCATGTCCCAGTTCGTGCAGGGCAATATTCCCGACGTGCATCGCGTCCGATTGGCTGTAGAATTGGTCGTTGGAGTCGGCGTACCAGTAAAAATACGCGCCATTCAAAAGTAAATCGAACTCAAGATAATTGTTTCCGGAATACCGCGACAATGTGGCCCCGATTGCTGATGAGCTTCCCACAATGTTGTTCCACGTGGTTGCATCGTAAATCCATCCAACGTCATTATCGCCATCACCACCCTGCCATGTCCCGTCGAAGGCAGTCTCCTGGAATGAAAAATCACAATCGGATATGTTACCCCAAACATCGGCTGCCTGTTGTATCTGTGTGTGGTCGCCACCGTCGGAGATGTCATAAACAGCATTTTGGGCCAGAGACCATTGGACTGGTCGATTTTGATCGGACCAAAGAAAATCCTGCACCACCTGCGACAGGTTTTCCTGCGTGATGAGTTGAATGGTATATTCACTAGTGCCTAAACCTGAGATTTGATACGAAATTTGATCGTCTACCCCGCTTCGCGGTATTAAATTGCCATAAACGGTGGAGGCAAATAGTACCACGGCCAAAAGCCCCAACTTTAATTTGTTCATAACCTTGATCTCCTTTTCAAAAAACTCCCGCCGGTGCTATCGGAAAAATCACACACACAGAAATCATCAGAATCAGCGCAAAGAAAAACGCTTGAGAGGGAAAGGACATCAATATCACTCTCTCTCAAGCGTCAATTATTTTAGTGTAAACTTTTACTGGAAAAAGTCAATGAAAAAAACCGATTGAATTTGAAAAATCCTTCGGCAAAGGTTTTTTTGCCAAGGCGCATTGCCCAAGGAACAAGATTAAGTTTTCTGTAACTTGTTATCCTACAGTGTGATATATTGTGGGAAAGTGGGATATTTTGATGGAGTCATTATTGTCAAATATTTATCGATTTTTGAATTAAATTGGGAGAAATTTAAAAATTCTTGCGGGACAGGTTCATCGGGTTGGACTACCGGGTGCTATTAATATTCGTCTTCGTCGGATTCCAGACTTAGTTTCCACTCGTTTAGGTGTTCGAGGTAGATGGCGGTGCCGCGTGCGACGCAGGTTAGGGGGTCGTCCACGATTTGAACCTTTAGTCCCGTGGCGGAGGCCATGATCTGGTCAATTCCGCGAAGGAGTGAGCCTCCCCCGGCCATCCAGATTCCGTTTTCGACAAGGTCGGCGGCTAGTTCGGGCTCGGCGTGTTCGAGTGTTCGGGTAACGGCGTCGATGATCTGTCCGACGGGTTCCTTGAGGGCGTCGCGAATTTCGTCGCTGGTGATGAGGGTTTTTCGGGGCAGTCCCGATATCATGTCGCGGCCTCGGACTTCCATCGTTTTTTCTTCCGGTAATGCGGCGGCGGAGCCGATTTCGATTTTGATTCGCTCGGAAGTCTGTTCGCCGATGAGAAGATTATACGTGCGTTTCATGTAGCTTACGATGGCTTCGTCCATGTCATCGCCGGCGACGCGAATGGATTCGGCGACGGAAATATCACCGAGGGACATGACGGCGACTTCGGTGGTTCCGCCTCCGATGTCCACGATCATGCTGGCGGTTGGTTCGGCGATGGGCAAGCCCCCGCCAATTCCGGCGGCCATGGGTTCCTGGAGCAGGTAAACTTTTCTGGCTCCCGCTCGTTCTGCGGAATTGAGGACGGCGCGTTTTTCGACGGCGGTGATTCCGGTGGGGACGGAGATAACGACCCGCGGTCGTACCACGCGTCTTCGGCCATGAACTTTGCGGATGAAATAGGCGAGCATGGCTTCGGTGATGTCAAAGTCGGCGATGACACCGTCCTTGAGGGGACGGATGGCGCTGATGGAGCCGGGGGTTTTACCCAGCATTTCCTTAGCGACCAGACCGACGGCGTTTCCGTCCTGCAGGACATGATTGGTTCCCTTGCGAACGGCAACCACGGACGGTTCGTTAAGGACGATCCCCTGGCCTCGCACGCACACCAACGTATTACATGTGCCAAGGTCGATGCCCATGTCCATTGAAAACAAACCTAATAAAGAATCAAAAAGCACTCCGAACCTCCCCTATCGGGTCGTCAGACGATTAGACAGGAAAACTACCCAATAGTTTATTTTTCGATCACCGCTGGCCCGTGCAACAAATTTTCGAAACCGTAATATGATCCGAACTGATAGGCCAATAGCACCGTGGCGATTACCAGAAATACAGCGGCGATGATGAGTAAGATGGTATAAATATCATCCTCCGCGGGTCCTTGCCGTTGCATCATTGCAGCCATTAGATCATCTCCTTCGCGTTTTTCCTAAGGACTAAAATTGAAACTTATCCGTTACCTTGTCGCCTGCCCGAATATTTCCTTGTTTTTGAAGGAGTTCTCCGGCTGCCTGTTCGGGCAGGACTTTATTGATCCGCAATTTCCCCAGATACTGGCTGCCCCGATAGACGATAAATTCCATACCGTCTTTTACTCCCTGCGCCGACCCGATGGATATTCCCGCCAGACTGTCACGAACGTCGGTAATCTTGCCAATAATGGGGGACCCTTCGGATTCCGTCGCAGGCTGGACTTGCCCCGTGGCGGGAGGAGCGTCAGTGCCCTCGACCACCCGGCCACCGGATCGGAGCTTTTCCAGACGTTCTCCCAATGAGAAATTCTGCTCCTTGAGCAAACGGATTTCCTGTTCGTAGAGCTGCTTTTGCAGGTCCAATTTCTGATTCGTTTCGGCGAGTTTGAAGTTATCGGTTCGCAAACCGGAATTGTCTTTTCGGACCTGCTCAAGCTGCCCCTGAAGCAGTTTACGCTCCGCGTCGCCAGCATTCACCATATTGGTCAGTTGGGTAACCTGGCCTGTCAGGGAGGCGGTTTTTTGCCGTTCGGCGAGCAGCTCATTTTTCATCGAAGCCATATCGGCGGAAATCTTATCCATCTCGCTTCGCTGTTTGGCCAGTTCCTCCTGCTGCGTACTGATCACTTTTTCCAGATGGGACTGGACGATTTTGTTTTGATTGTCGGAAGCCTGGCGCAGCGTTTGCTCCTGCGTGTAATTACTGTGCCACTCGTCAGCCAATTGGCGGAAATTCGTGCTTTGCGCGGTGTATTGAATGACGAGCATGGAAACGACGACGGCAAAAAATGCCAAGACAACAATGAAGACCTTAGTTAGGGTAGTCAAGCAGGGTCTCCTTTCTAAATTAAATAGTCCATTTATTATTCTGCAATCTACCGGATTTTACGAAAGTTTTGTTCTATTGCAAGCAAAAATTCTTTAAAAAAGTGATGAGAGAGGACTAAATGCTCAAATTGAACGGTTACGATTTTCTTTTACCGGCTGCTTCTTTCAATTCCTAACGCTGTGTATCGGCGCGGGAATCCGTCCACCGCGAGTGATCAGCGTCTGGTTGGGTTTAAGATTCTGCAAACTCAAAATCGGGCTTTCCCCAAACAATCCGCCCCATCGGGCCATTTCCCCCGCCTTTTTCCCAGGCACCGGAATAATCCGCGCCGCCGTCGTCTTATTATTGATTACCCCTATCGCCAATTCATCCGCGATCAGACTCGCCAGGGTCTCGACCGTTGTATCCCCCGGAACCGGAACCATATCCAGACCAACCGAGCAGATACTCGTTATCGCCTCCAGTTTCTCGATGCTCAGCGTCCCATTCCCCACCGCCTCCGCCAACGCCGCGTCTTCCGCCACCGGGATAAACGCGCCCGACAATCCGCCCACCGAACTGGACGCAAACATCCCGCCTTTTTTAACCGCATCCGTCAGCAAGGCAATCGCCGCCGTCGTACCCGGACTTCCAATCTTCGCCAATCCCATCACCTGTAAAATCTCTCCCACCGAATCTCCCACCCGCGGAGTAGGGGCCAGCGACAAATCCACAATCCCAAAATCAACCTTCAACATCCCCGCTACTTCCCTTCCGATCAATTCACCCACCCGCGTAATCCGAAACGCCGTCTCCTTGATCTGTTCGGCGATATGGCCCAGGTTCGCATCCGGATGATCGGCAAGCATCTGCTGCAACCGCCGCTTAATCACTCCCGGTCCGGAAACACCGATGTTGATTACAGTCTCCGGCTCACCAGGGCCTAAAAATCCACCCGCCATGAACGGATTATCATCGGGAATATTCGCAAACACCACCAACTTGGCGGCTCCGAACCCGTCATTATCGCTCGTCAATTCCGCCGCCTTCTTGATCGCCGCCGATACAAGCAAAATGGCATCCACATTGATCCCCGTCCGAGTCGATGCCGCGTTCACCGACGCGCAAATTCGCTCCGTGCTCGCCAAGACCTCCGGCAACACATTAAAATAAACCCGCTCACCACGAGTCATTCCTTTTTGCACCAACGCCGTAAATCCACCCAGCAAATCCACTCCCACCGCCTTGGCCGACTGATCCAACTGCCTGGCCGCCCGCAAATACGCCTGTTCGTGATGACCCTCCATCAGCCACGTTATCGGACTGATCGCCAAGCGTTTATTCACAATCGGAATTCCATATTTCCGAGCCACTTCGTCGCAGGTCAAAACCAACTGTCCCGCGCAGGACATAATCTTATTATGAATTTTCTGACAAACATGATCGATGTCGTACGATGCGCACTCCTGAAGATTAATTCCCAGCGTCACCGTGCGAACGTCAAGCTGTTCTTCCCGAAGCATGCGAACCGTGGATAAAATGTCATCGGAACGAAGCATTAGATAAACTCTCCTATTCACTTGAATTTCGTAAATTCACCAATCTGGGTGGCATGGCTTCGCGTCTTCGCTAAGCCATGTCTGGTCCGTCGAAAGAAAGACATGCTTTAGCGAAGACGCGAAAGCATGCCACCCATTTGGGCCATTAGCTGAAAAAATTGGCCGGAGCCGTAATATCATTGGTGGCCTTGAAAATATTCTCGTGCTGCAACGTGGCCATCAGTCCCGTCTTCCGCCCCAACACCTCAATATCAAGTTGGATTTGTGCGGCGTTCATGTGCGACGGCACGGCCAGTTGTGAAATCATCACAAAATCTTTTTCATCCGGTTTATACGCGTAAAGATCGATGACATTGATCCCTTTGCCCGACAGGTAGGCCGCGATCTGACCGATGATTCCCGTCCGATCCGGACCCGTTACCGTCAGCACAAAACAGCCCGCGTTGCTGACCACAGCGTCCTTTTCCGCCCCCGGTTCAAACACTTTAACGCTGATCTCAAATTCATCCTCTGACCCCGCCGAACGTAAAAGTTCCCGAATTTCCTCCGAGGAGTGAAGTTTGGGAAACGTTACCACCAGTGTCAGGGTAAAATAATTCATCACCACCGTCTGGCTGACACGCTCCACGTTGGCCTTGAGCTTGTTAAGGGCCGTCGTCACATCACGCACGATCCCCACCCGGTCGCGGCTCATCACTGCCACGACAAACTTTTTCGACGGTTCTTTCGTTGAATTTTTCTTTGACATGCCGAGAATTATAATAATTCTTTCCGTAAACGGCAAGCCGATTTTATTATAATTGTCCTTTTGTTCAATATATTGAACCCCCGGCTAAAAATAAAAAAATCGGGGTGGTGGGACTTGAACCCAAGTCCGGTAGGGCGGGTCGTTCTGACGCTTCGTCAGGTTGACCCGCCGTAATGAAAAATAAAAACGAAAATGACGGGTGAACCCGGAAGACCGGAACCACTCGCCCTACACACTCGTTGTCCTGCTACACCAATGTCCGCCATTTCGCCAGTCGCTTGCCGAAGGCCAAGAGCTTGCCGATGTGCGTCATTAGGGAACGTCGTCAGAGATTTTGATTGCATTCCTCAAGAGGTGCGTCAAAATAGCAGATGAACAGGCGGGTGTCGGATAGGCAACGCCGACTTGAGGCGATGGGAAAAAAGATGGTGGGCTTCGGGATGCCCACCTTACGAAACTCAATTCATTCAGCAAAGGAGTTATTGTGGATTCTGTAGGACCTGTTGAACTGAAACACTCAGGCTTAGGCATCGCTTCGTTTGCCATTTCGGCCGTATTCGGCACATTTTCGCTTGTGATAATTCCCGATATCACAGAAATATTGAATGGGATGGGTCCTTCCCTTGATGCGATTGTTCTGGCCTTGGCTGCAATGATGTCGGTTATCATGGATTTTGTTGCTTTGGGTCTTGGCCTCGGCGGGATTTTCCAGAAAAACCGGCAAAAGATATTTGCGATCCTCGGGACAATTTGTTCCAGCATGATAATTATGTTCGTGATTTATCTGTTCGTAATTGGAACTAACAGTCGGTAGGGCGGGTCGTTCTGACGCTTCGGCAGGTTGACCCGCCGTAATGAAAAATAAAAATAACAATGGCGTGTGAACCCGGAAGACCGGAACCACCCACCCTACAGGCTTTAAACTTCCCGTTTTTCCAATCCGTTGATGAGGCCGCTGAGCATTTTGGCGATTTCTTCGAGTCTGGTGCGAAGTTCGGTGTGCACGGCCGTATCAATGAATCCGCGTCGTCGGGCAATTTCAATCAGCGGGACGCATTCCTGAGTGGAACCGCGTGCGATGATAAAGAAATTGCGGCGGTCCGCTTTCGTAAACCGGCCATTGCCTTCCGCCAAATTGGTGGCGATGGATAACGCCGCCCGATTCAATTGATCGACGAGAAAATAGTAACCCCGGGGAAAGTTTTCGGTCAGGCTTGCAACGACATCCGCCAAGTCGACGGCTTTTTGATACACTTGGAGATTTTCAAACATAAATGACATTGGAACCTCAAAGATTTGAAAAGGAGAACAGGTGAGCAGGAGACCGCAGGTGAGCAATTCACGGTCCACGGGACTTCATGCCTCATGAGGCTCTTTCCGTATTCTACTGCTCTCCTGATCTGCCGCTCACCTGCTCTATTTGAAAACCCCCCGCGGATGCGGGGGGGGGGTCAAATCGGGGTGGTGGGACTCGAACCCACGACCTTCAGCACCCCATGCTGACACGCTAGCCAAGCTGCGCTACACCCCGGTCTTTTTTAATTCACTCTCATGACCCTACCGCCTAAAACCACTTTTGTCAAGACAAATTGAGCAGTGGGAAAAAGGGGGTGTGCCAAGATGTTCGGTCGCGGCTCGTCTCGCCAGAAAATCTTGGCACACCCGGAAAAAAGTTTTTTTTCACCATTGCCCACCGCCTTTTTCTTCTAAAGTCCACCCCTTGGCCTTCCGAAATTGATTTTGGTATATTGATCGGATATCGGGCCTAGTGTTTCGTTTGGAATCGTATAGATACCGTGCTTGCTTTTCATTATTTGGTGACTATAATTACTCATGGTCCAAATAAACGAAACATTTTCACGGCACCATTCAACATCAATAACCAAGATATCTATTGTATTTAGCGAACCGTTACAGTTACTCGTATTGACTTGAAGGCGAAGGAAAAAGAGAGGTTGAGAATGTTTATGCCTCGAAGACGAATACGAAAATCGCGGTTGGCGCTTATTTTTGACCGTGCGCAGCCTATCTATGACTGCATCATAGTTGATGTGAATACACAAAGAGATTTTCTAAGCACCGAAGGCGTGTTGCCTATACAGGACCGTCAGCACGTCATCGAACGGATCCGAAAGGTCATGGAATGGGCGAAACTCTACCGGCTGCCCATCATTTCTCTCGTCGATGTGCATCGCCCGAATGGTCAATTTATCCGATCTTCGCTTTTCCCATGCATCGAAGGCACTCTGGGCCAACAAAAAATGCCCTTCACCCTGATCCCCAAACGATTTATCCTCGAACACGACGCCAGCCCATCATTACCCGAAAATCTTTTTGAAAATTATCTTCAAATCGTCATCCACAAACGAACGAATGACGTTTTTACCAATCCCAAGGCGGATCGGCTTTTCTCCCATCTCCAGACCAAACGGTTTCTCATTCTCGGCGTCGGGACCGAACGCGCCATCAAGGCGCTGGCCCTGGGCCTACTTAGCCGCGGACAGCATCCGATCGTTGTTTCCGACTCCTGCGGCTGCTGGGATTCCGATGCCGCGAGCCTGGCCCTGCGGCAAATCGAAGCCAAGGGGGCCATTGTGGTTAAAACCGAGGACATCATACACACAGACCCGGAAAATCTCCCCGTCCCTCAAATCGAAATCAGCAGCGAAATCGAATAAAAAGCGAACAGCTTTATTCGTTGGAATTTCATTTATCCGCTTGACGAAAAACCTCAAAACAGGTATCTAAAGAGGCACGACCGTAAGGGAGTGTTTTTTTCGCTGTAAGCTTTTTTTGGAGTAACCATGGCCAAAGATCAACAAACGAACGATTTGATGGAAAAACTGGTAAGTCTGTGCAAACGTCGGGGTTTCATTTTCCCCGGCAGTGAAATATACGGTGGTCTGAACGGTTTTTGGGACTATGGCCCCCTGGGCGTCGAGCTTAAACGCAATGTCAAGGACGCCTGGTGGTCCGACATGGTCACAGGCCGAATCGACATGGTCGGCCTCGACTCAGCCATCATTATGAATCCCCATGTCTGGGTCGCTTCAGGCCACGAAAGTGGATTTACCGACCCCATGGTCGATTGCAAGGACTGCGGGGGCAGATTCCGAGCCGACGACCTGACCACTCCCTGCCCGAAAAATAAAAATAAATTACACAGCGACCTGCCCGATCACATGACGCCGTCTCGTCAATTCAATATGATGTTCAAAACTTTCGTCGGCGCCATGGAAGAATCCAGCTCGCAAGCCTACCTTCGCCCCGAAACCGCGCAGGGCATCTTTGTCAATTTCAACAACGTCCTGCAAACCTCACGGCTGAAAATTCCCTTCGGCATCGCGCAGATCGGAAAATCCTTCCGCAACGAAATTAATCCGCGAAACTTCACCTTCCGCTCCCGCGAATTTGAGCAGATGGAAATCGAATTTTTCGTCCATCCCTCCGAAGGCGAAAAATTCTACGAATACTGGCGGCATTTGCGTTATCAATGGTACATCGATCTGGGCCTCGGCAAGGACCGCCTGCACCTTCGCCCCCACGCCAAGGAAGAACTCGCTCACTATGCCGCCGGATGTTCCGATATCGAGTACGATTTCCCCTTTGGCACCAGCGAGCTGGAAGGCATCGCCAACCGAACCGATTTCGACCTCAAACGCCACATGGAATTCAGCGGCAAGGACCTGATGTACTTTGACGATCAGTCCCGCGAAAAATATATTCCCCACGTCGTCGAACCCTCCGCCGGGGTCGATCGCGCCGCACTCGCCTTCTTATGCGAAGCCTATCACGAAGAAGTGGTCAAAGACGAAACGCGAGTGGTAATGAAATTCCACCCAAGAATCGCCCCCATCAAAGCCGCCATTCTCCCGCTGGTCAATCGCGACGGCATGCCGGAAAAGGCCCAGAAAATCTTCAACCACGTCCGAAAACATTTCAACGTCTTCTACGACGACAAAGGCGCCATAGGCCGCCGATATCGCCGCCAGGACGAAGCTGGAACCCCGTTCGGCTTCACCATCGACGGCCAAACCGTCCAGGATGACACCGTTACCGTCCGCGACCGCGATACGATGACACAGGAGCGGATCAGCACCGACAAAATTGTTGACTACTTACACGACAAACTCCATCTGGACACATAAATGAATACGTTATTGCAAAATATTAAGAGCCGCGACCGTGAGGGAGCGGGCTACAAAAACTTGACCGAAATTGTACCGTTTTTTGACCGAATTTCATTTTTAGTTGGGTGAGTTGTACAATTGGCACGAATGGCAGAGCGGAAAATGCCCACTCCCTCACGGTCGTGCCTCTTTTATTTTTCGAGCAGTCCAGACGGACCGCAGTGCGGTCCGTCTACTTTAATTATGACACATATTTCGGTAAAAGCAAATCGAAGATTTTCGGGCAAGGGTAATAGCCCACCATGCTATAAAGGGGTATGAAAATCGTGTGTACGATGATGCGGAGCATGGCAACTGAAGTTTTTCTTCAAATATTTGATTCCTGCAATAAAAAGGTTGGAAGAATTTTTCTCTTAAAATATGTATAATGGTTTTTTGTAGGGGCACAGCATGCTGTGCCCCTACATGGTGTATATTACCTATGACGGTGGAATTAATTGACTAAAGAGACTATGGAAACAACTTCAAGCCCAACGAAAAGCTGTCCGTTCTGCGGTGAGAAGATTCTCGCCGAGGCGATCAAATGCCGGTTTTGCGGGGAATTCCTTCAGGCCGGCGGCGGTACTGGCAATGCTGCTGACGTTTTGGCTGGGGCGGTGCGCGATGTCCCGAATCCCTTGAACCCGGCGGACGTGGATAAGGAATTATATTTTGAGGGCAGTCCATCACTGGCGGCTTTGGCGGGATCGTTCATTCTTGCCGTCTTTTTTTTGGGTCTGGCGGGGTTTATCGGATATTATTTTTCACAGAACCACGGTGGTCTGGTCGGCTTGGGATTGGCTCTGGCCGTCGTCCTCTGGCTGGTTGGAAAAATAATCGTTTTCAAAAGCATATTTTACCGAGTCACCTCGGACCGGATCGAATTTGAGGAAGGCGTATTCAATAAGGACGTGGATAACATGGACTTATATCGGATTGTCGATCTACGCCTGCGCCGTACTCTTTTGGATCGGATTTTCGGGATCGGCACCATCGAACTGGTCACCAACGATGAGAATCAGCCGACTTGTGAATTATACAAAATCAAAAATCCACGAAAAATTTACGACGTGCTGAAAAAAGCCAACCTGATCGCGGATCGCCGAAGAGGCGTGATGCATATTGAATAAGAATTAGTTTCCCGTAACGTTAAATTCCCAATCAACCGATGATTATCTATAGTGGTAACCATGTTTACTGTGTTTATAATTGCCATAATATTATCGGACGTGCTCAATGAATAAAAGATTACTAGCCCCGGAAGCGGGTTTGGAAGTTTACCTTCGGCAGATTAGCCAAACACCCTTGCTGACGCTGGAAGAAGAACAGGCTCTTGCCCGCCAGCTTAAAGGCGAGGATCAGGAATTGGCGTATCTGGCTCGGGATCGAATGGTCCGGTCGAATTTACGCCTGGTAGTCAATATTGCCAAGAATTACACCACCAGGGGTCTTCCGATTTCGGACCTGATCGAAGAAGGGAATATGGGTCTGCTTCGGGCGGTGGAAGGATTTGACCCGGACCAGGGATCGCGGTTCAGCACTTATGCCGGTTGGTGGATCAAGCAGGCGATCAAACGAGCCTTGATCGGAGCCGGTCAGCCGGTCCAGATTCCGGTTTACATGGTGGAAGAGATCAATAAATGGCGGACCATGGCTTCGGAACTCGAAAAACAGCTCGGACGCCCCGCCAATCAGGAAGAAATCGCCAAGGCTCTGAAAATTTCTGTCAAGAAGGCGGGAATTATTCAGGATGCCCTTAACGCGATGAGTAATTCCCATCGGCAGACGACCAGCGACGATCAGCCTGTGGACCTGACAGATATGGTGGTCGATGAGCGAACTTCGGAAGAGGAAGAAAAAATCTTTGACGAAACCGAGCGCCAGGTAGTAAAAGAGTTGTTAAGCCAGTTGGAGGAGCGGGAAGCCAAAATTATAAATTTGCGATACGGTTTGGAAGAGGGCAGTCAGTCCATGACTTTAAAAGAAGTCGGTCAGGCCGTGGGTTTGACGCGAGAGCGTGTTCGACAATTGGAACGTCTGGCGTTGGATAAATTGGAAGAATATATACAGTTGGAGCTTGGATAAAAAATGGAAACCTGTAAAAACATTCTCAGAAGCTATATTCGAGACATTCCGGATTTCCCGAAAAAGGGAATTATTTTCAAAGATATTACTCCGCTTCTGGCCGATCCGTCGGCCTTGGCTTTGTCGGTGGAACTTTTGGCTAATCCGTTCCGCGGAAAAGGAATCAATGTCGTGGTCGGAGCGGAGTCCCGGGGATTTATTTTCGGTATCGCGGTGGCCCAGGCAATATCCGCGGGGTTCGTCCCGATTCGCAAACCGGGAAAACTGCCCGCCAAGACAGCCAAAATGACCTACGATCTGGAATACGGTACCGATTCTCTGGAAATTCACGTCGATGCCATTAAACCCGGTCAGAAAGTCCTGATGGTGGATGATCTGCTGGCCACCGGAGGAACCATGCGGGCTTGCTGCGACCTGGTAAAAAACCTCGGCGGAGATATTCACGGAATCGCTGTCCTGATCGAACTGGCATTTCTCAACGGCAGGGAAAAACTAAAAGAGTATGATGTCAACAGCATTATTCAGTATTGAATTTAATGTTATACCAATTTAATAATTTGAATGCTTATCCTGATTTAATTCATGCCGTAACGACTACGCGTTTTAATCACATTACGAATTTTAATCTCGCCGATCATGTCGGCATGGAGTCCGAGAACGCGATTTCCCATCGTCGGATGCTGACAGGGCGTCTTGGGCTGTCATTTGATCGCCTTACCGTGGCCCGGCAGGTCCACGAAAATAACGTTTCCACGATTTCCAGCGACAATGCCGGCGCGGGTCACGCGGGATGGAAAACGGGTATTCCACAGACCGATGCCATGATTACCGATCTTGCCGACACGCCGTTAATGGTCCTTTCCGCCGATTGCCCGTTGATCCTCGTTTATGACCCCACGGTAAAATCATTGGGTGTGATCCATGCCTCCTGGCGATGCACGTTTAGCGGAATTATCACCCGAACGGTTGAGGCAATGGCAAAAACTTTTAACTGCCGGCCTGAGAATTTATCCGCTGGTATTGGACCCGGAGCGGGGCCTTGCTGTTACGAGGTGGATGAAAAATTTGTCCAAACCATCCAGGTCCGGCCGGAGCTGATGCCTTTTATCATTCAACGCGAATCACAAATGTATTTTGATCTCTGGTCAGCGGGACGGTCCGAACTGATTCGAGCCGGCGTTTTACCCGATCATATCGAACAGATGAACCGGTGCAGTATTTGCGACGAGCAATTTTTTTCATTCCGCCGCCAGGCAGGTCAGGCCGGGCGGTTTGGTTTGGTAGCGTCGATAAAGACTTAAAAAGTTTCGGGTTTCGAGTTTCGGGTTTCGAGTTTCGGGTTTCGAGTTTCGGGTTTCGAGTTAAGATTTTAAACCCGAAACTCGAAACCCGAAACCATTTCGGAGAAAATCATGAGCACAGTGGTTGTCTTGACTTCAGGCGGGATCGATAGTTGCGTTTTAGCGTCCATGGCCGCTCAGAATAATCAACTGGCTTTACTGCATATCGATTATCGTCAGCAGGCGCGTCAGCAGGAGCGAAAAGCTTTCGACCAGATGGTCCGGCACTATCAGCCGAAACATTCCCTGGTCGTGGAAATGGATTATCTCAAGCAAATCGGCGGATGCGGACTGGTCGATCCCCGCTATGCCATTGAAAATCCGACAGACTTCAGCAATCAGTTGCCGCGGACCTATCTGCCGTTTGGGTTTCCCGCCTTCTGGTCCATCGCCGCCGGCTGGGCGCAGACGATCAACGCCCAAACCATCTATTTCGGCGGATCCGAAGATTATAATCTAAAAGTGCCTGCCTACGGAAAAATCGAACCCAGCCTCGACCACGAGGTCGTGCAATCATTCAACTACATGCTGCAGAAAGTCGCTCCATTGGGTCAGAAAATCGCCCTGGAGCTGCCTTTGCTGAACATGAGCCGCATGGAAATATTGTATTTGGCTCGTCAGCTCCAAACGCCTCTCGAATTGACCTGGTCCTGCTATCGGGCGGGACCGAATCCATGTAAGGAATGCTACCGCTGCGTGGCTCGCCAACAAAGTTTTAAGGCAGCGAATATGCCCGACCCATTTAAAGAATAAGCGAAAACATTGATCCATCTGATCCATGTTGTGCCACGGCTGGCTTGTCCAGCCGTGTCTTCCGAAACACCGTCTGGCAAGCCTCATGTTCCACACTGTTTTCGTAACCGTTGATTACAAACTCTTTTCTTTGCGGTTGCGTTTATCTGCCAAGCGGATAGAATGACTGTCCGAAAGCGGAAGGTGGTAGTAACGATGTCTTTACCTGTAGTAGCCATAGTGGGCCGACCGAATGTCGGCAAGAGTACGATGTTTAATCGGTTAGCCGGCAGGATGATCAGTATCGTCGATGACCGGCCTGGGATTACGCGCGATCGTCTGATGAATATCTGCCAGGTCGATCAGCAATACTTTGAACTGGTCGATACCGGCGGGTTCGGGGTCGAGGAATTTGACGTGCTGTCCGAGGAGGTGGAAAAGCAAATTCGTTTCGCTATTGAAAAAGCGGATTTGCTTCTCTTCGTGGTTGATGCCCAGAGCGGAATCATGCCCCTGGATGAAAAACTCGCCAAGATCATCCGCACACAGGAAAAACCCGTGCTGCTGGTGGCCAACAAGGCGGATAATCCTTCGCTCGGTTATGACGCCTCCATATTCCTTCGGTTTGGTTTTGGCGATCCTGTTATTTTTTCCGCTCTGCATGCCCTCGGCAAAGATTTTTTGCTGGATCAGATCATCAAACGGCTTCCGAGGGTCGAAACGGTTCCGCCGAAGCCGGTGATGAAGTTTGCCATCGTCGGGGCAAGGAATGTTGGCAAGAGCACGTTTATCAACACGTTGGCTGGTGAGGAGCGGGTCATCGTCAGCGAGATGCCCGGAACGACCCGCGACGCTATCGACGTGCGATTTGAAATCGAAGGCAAAACGTTTCTGGCGATCGATACGGCGGGCGTGATGAAAAAGGGGAAGATAAAGGAAAACGTCGATTTTTACAGTTCCGTAAGGGCGGAGCGTTCAATTCGCCGGGCCGACGTGGTTCTGCTGCTGATCGACGCTTCCGAAAACATCGCGCATGTGACGAAAAGATTGGCCGGTTATGTCGTCGAGGAATTCAAGCCGTGTATTATCGTGGTCAATAAATGGGACTTGGCCCAGGGCAAGGCGGATATCGAGGATTATCAAAAGTACATCGGAAAAATTCTTCCCGGAATGCCCTTTGCCCCTATCAGTCTGACCTGCGCCATGGACGGGACCAATGTTCGAGCCACCATCAAACTCGCCGAAAAACTCTACGAGCAAGCCAAGACGCGAGTTTCCACCAGCGAACTCAATAAAGCCATCGAATATATCCGAAGCAACAGACCCCCCAACTCCTCACACCTCAAATCGTATCCGAAATTTTATTACGCCACGCAGATCGATACCTGCCCTCCGACGATTGTCATGTTCGTCAACAATCCGGATTTTTTCGGACAGGAATATCAGCGATACGTGATGAACCGCATACGGGAACTTCTGCCGTTCAAGGAAATTCCCCTTCGTCTGCTAATCCGTACCAGCCCCGGCAGAGAGAAGACGTAATTCATTCGGTGATTCTTATTCCCGTTCCTTTTTTTGCCGATAGCAAGGGTAACAATTGTTTCCCCTAACAATTAAGTGGGGTATAAGCCGATGACACTCAGAAAAAAGACGTTGTGGATTATCGGACTGATCTGCATTACGCTGGTTTTGGTAATGTACGTGCTCTCGGTCACGTTACTGATGGATGATTTTTACCGCTTGGAAAATAAGATTGTCCGGCAGGACGTCGCACGGGTCCATGATGCCATCACGGAATCTCTGGACAGTTTAAATGCCTATGCCGGAGATTACGCCAAATGGGATGACACGTGTGTTTTCATTCAGAATAAAAATGAAGCTTATATCAAAGCCAATCTCGTCAATGCGACCTTCGTAAAACTAAGACTCAACCTGATGGCCTTTATCAACACGTCGGGAAAAATGGTACAGATCAAGGCGGTGGATTGGCGTGGGGCCAGAGATATTTCCATTCCGGAAGGAATGATGAAGCATCTTTCACCCAACAATCTTCTTTCCCGTCATCAATCGTTGGACAGCAATGTAAAGGGGATTATTCTTCTTCCTCAAGGTCCCATGCTGGTAACCTCTCAGCCGATTTTAACGAGCGAGGAAAATGGTCCGATCCGAGGGGCTTTGATTTTTGGACGGTTTCTGGATACCCAGGAGATAAAACGGCTGGGAGATGTAACCCATTCATCCGTAAGCCTTCGTTTATTAAACGGGCAGGCACTGCCGACGGATTTCGTGACCGCCCAAGAATCGCTCTTGGCCAAAGAGACAGTCGCGGTTCTACCCCTGAACGAACAAACCGTTGCCGGATACACGGTGATTCAAGATATCTATAAACAGCCTGGTGTGATTTTGAAAATTGAGGTACCTCGGGATGTCTATAAAGAAGGGTTGGGCAGTATCCGAGACCTGATGGTGTCGTTATTAATCGCCGCTGTGGTTTTTGGTATCGCCATTATCGTTCTGGTTGAAAAATCCATTCTTTTCCGTCTTTTCAGGATCAGTCGAGATATTAATTCTATCGAAGCCAGTCAAAATCTTTCGACCCGTCTGACCGTCAGTGGGAAAGATGAATTAGCCAAGCTGGCGGAAACCATCAACAGCATGCTCCAGGCCCTGGAGAAATCCGGAGTCGAATTGAAGGACAGCGAGGCGCGCTACCATGCCGTTGTCGAGCAGGTCTCGGAAGTCATTATTCTGGTGGAAGCCGATACAAAAAAGATTGTGGAGGTCAATCCGGCCTTTGAAAGATTGTTCGGTTACGGGGGCGAGGAAATTCCTAATCTGACCCTTTATGACATTGAGGAGTACGATCCCAGTGCGGTCGATGAGAACATCAAAGGATTGGTTAAGACCGGTAACCCTTATATGGGAGAACGACGTGGGCGTCATAAAGACGGTCGATTGATCAACATCGAACTCAGTGCCAATTTGATCTTTTACCGTGGTCGGCAATTGCTTTGCATGATTGTTCGTGACATTACGGAGCGAAAAGCTGCCCGCGAGGCCCTTAGTCGGGCCAATGATGATCTGGAAATGCGGGTCCTGGATCGAACTCTGGAACTAGGCCAGAGTAATAAAGCCCTTCAAGCCGAAATCGCGGAACGAGCGCAGAGGGAAACAGAATTGCGACGAGCCCTAGAGGCGGCGGAAGTGGCCCGTCTTGCTAAATCCGAATTTCTCGCGAACATGAGTCACGAAATTCGGACGCCCATGAACGGCATTATCGGAATGACCGACCTGGCTTTGGAAAACCCTTCGACCACCGAGCAGAAAGAATATCTGGACCTGGTCAAGGAATCGGCCAATTCCCTTCTTACCATCATCAGTGATATCCTCGATTTCTCCGCCATCGATGCCCATAAGCTTCAAATGCAGACTGTTGCCTTTACTTTTCAGGATTGCATTCGGGATGCTTTGGCAACCCTGACAAGTAAGGCCGGGAACAAAGGCTTGAAACTCGAACAGGAACTTGATTCAAATATCCCCGAGACTCTTTTAGGCGATCTGGATCACCTCAGACAGGTCCTGACCCTCCTGGTTGGAAATGCGATAAAATTTACGGAAAAAGGCTATATAAAGGTTCGGGTTGACCGAATATCGCAAACTCCCGACAAGGTGTATTTGCAGTTTACTGTCTCGGATACCGGGATCGGTATTCCCTCGGAAAAGCAAAAAACGATCTTTGAAGCCTTCTCCCAGGCCGACGGTTCGGTTACGCGAAAATACGGGGGTACGGGCCTGGGGCTGACGATTTCCGCGAGTATCATTTCTCTGATGGGTGGAAAAATCCGGGTTGAAAGTCCCATCGGAGAAACACAATCCTCCATCGGCGGACCCGGAAGCGCGTTTCATTTTACCCTCGCCTTTAAAGTTCCGGTAAAAATAGTAGCTGGCATCCGGTAGGGAAGAGCAGGATTTTTCGCTTAGCCCTTAGGATTTAGTCATTCTATTTGTTGATTTTCCCATCGTCGGTCGATATGCTTGTTTTGGACAGAATGGTTTTTGAAGGCCTGTTGAGCAAATAAAAAAGAGGATCCGAGTTCGCCGGTCCCCGGACCCTCCAAGCCAGGCTGCTTGCTCCTAACGAGCACAAACCCACAGCCTCGTTTTTTATATCGTCTAAAAGACCGGCGAGCTTTAATCCGGACTAATAATTATTATGAAAGATACACAAAAAAAGATACCGGCCAGATTGGCACTGGAAGACGGAACGATTTTTTCAGGTTTCGCGTTTGGCGCGATCGGGTCCAAAGGCGGGGAGGTGGTTTTTCATACCTCCATGACCGGATATCAGGAAATTCTGACCGACCCATCGTATGCCGGTCAGATCGTGGCGATGACTTATCCACTCATCGGAAATTACGGGGTTAATTCCGAGGATGTCGAATCCTGGCGGCCTTGGGTGGAGGGATTTATAGTCAAGGAACTTTCACCCCTCTCTAGTAATTTTCGATCCGATTCCACGTTAGAACGGTATTTGGCGGATAATAATATTATCGGACTAACCGGTGTGGATACCCGTGCGATTACCCGTAAACTTCGCGTCCAGGGCTCCATGAACGGATTTTTAACCACCGAAAACATTTCCATTCCCGAATTAATGGAGCGAGTAAAAGCTCTTCCCAATATGAAGGGTGCGGATTTGGTGAAAACAGTCATGCCGGCGAAATCCTATTCATGGGCAGATGGCTTTGATTGTTCGTTCGCATTTGATGGCCGGGAAAATAAAACTTGGTGTCATATTGTAGCCATCGACTGCGGGGCCAAGCGGAATATCCTCCGGCACCTGGTGGACGTCGGCTGCAAGGTAACCGTCGTTCCTGCCTCCGCGAGTTCTGAAGAAATAATGAATTGCAAACCCGACGGATTATTTATTTCCAACGGCCCAGGCGATCCTGAACCGGTTACTTATGTTCAAAAAACGCTTCGTGATCTGACGGGTAAACTACCCATGTTCGGTATCTGCTTGGGCCATCAGCTTTTGGGCCTGGCGCTGGGAGCAAAAACCTATAAACTCAAATTCGGTCATCGCGGAGCCAATCAGCCGGTTCAGAATACCTACAACGGCAGGGTGGAAATTACCTCACAGAACCACGGCTTTGCCGTCGATATCGACTCCATGGCCAAAGCGAATGTTAAAATCACGCATATCAACCTAAACGATAATACCGTGGAAGGTTTTGTGCACAATGAGCTGCCGATCCTGGCGGTTCAGTATCATCCGGAGGCGTCTCCCGGTCCGCACGACGCCAGCTACCTGTTCGACTTATTTCTAGAAATGATCAAAACCAAAAAACCGCCGACGAAAGAACAAATGTCGCTCGTTCAGAAATAACCAAACTAGCCCCCGATGGCAATCGGGGGTTCTTTTCTTTTACAATTTTGCCAATTCCTCGAGCACGGCGTCCATCAGCGGGGCGATGGTTTTTTCGGAAAAATCAAAAGTAAGTCCCGCCGCGGTGAAAAGTTCAGGTAGCGGTCGAGAGCCGCCCAGGGTCAATGCTTTTCTGTAATCGGCCAAAGCGGTCCGAGGGTTACGTTTGGCTCGGACCCATAACTGCAAGGCGCCTAATTGTGCGATTCCGTATTCGATATAGTAAAACGGACATTCAAAAATGTGCAGCTGACGATGCCAAAGATATTTTTGTTGCTCTGTGAGACTCGTCCAGTCAATCACGCCGCCCATGAAGCGATTGTGAATCTCAAGCCACTTTTGCGTCCGCTGGTCGCGGTCATGCCGCGGATTTTCATAAATCCAATGCTGAAACGAATCGACGCAGGCTACCCACGGTAAAAGCTGAATCACGCCTTCCAGATGCTCGAATCGCGTTCGTTGGAGTTCTTCGGGTTTATAAAAAATCTCCAGATGTTCCTGCCCCAGGAGTTCCATTCCCATCGAGGCCACCTCGCAGAATTCCAACGGGGCGTGGCGGTACGGATACAGCGGCTCATCGGCGGCGGCCAGAGAATGAAACGCGTGCCCGCCTTCGTGGAGCAACGTTTCCACGTCTCCGCCCAAACCCACGGCGTTCATAAAGATAAACGGTTTGCGTGCTTCGGCGAGAGTGGATTGATAACCGCCGGGGGCTTTGCCCTTTCTGCTGTCGAGGTCCAGGAGGCCAAGCTGGTCGATCATTTTAAATTGCAAGCCCAGCTCAGGATCGATCCGGTCAAATATTTTGTTCACACCGGCGATCAGTTCGTCAACTTTTTCAAAAGGTTTTAATGCCGGCCTGCCCTTCGGATCGACGCTGGTGTCCCACGGACGAAGGGTTTCCAGTTCCATTGTCCGGCGGCGTTTTTTCAGAATTTCCTGATACACTGGAACGACCAGACGGGCGACGGCGGCGTGATAAGTCTTGCAATCCGCCGGCGTATAATCAAACCGGTGGCCTGCCCGAAATTTATACTCGACATAATTCTTACAGCCGGTGTTGGCGGCGACCTGGTCCCGCAGCGACACCATTTTATCGAAAATTTCCTCAAGCCGGTCTTTCTCCCGTAATCGTCGCTCCACCGTCGCCTGCCAAGCTGATTCTCGCAGCGGGCGGTCGGGTTCATAAAGAAATTTGCTCATCTGCTGAAGCGTGCGTTCCCGGCCCTGGAAATTCACCATCATCGCTCCGCAAACGGTCTGATATTCCTGTGAAAGCAGGTCCAATTGTGTTTGAAGTGGAACATTTTCCTTGCGGAACATCTCGGCATCCACGCGGGCGTCGCGGTCATAGACTTCAAATCGCTTTTTATCCAACTCAAACCGCTGCCGCTCAGCCAGGTATTTTCGATTGACCTTATCGGCGACGGGTTTGACCGCCGGCAGAACGGTTTCGACGAATTTCTTATAGCTGTCCGCCCGAACGGGGTCGTCGGTCTGGCACGTCATCCGAATGTTCAGGATCGAGTATTCCTGATCGAGAGCGGATTCCAGTTCCGAAAGGTCCGTCAGCCAGCCTTCAAGCTCTCCGGCTGAATTGATCCCGCGAGCCAGTAATTTTTCATAAAGCGACACCACCTGATCCTTATTCGACAGGTTGGCGTTTTCAGGCACAAAGGTACGTTTCTGATATCGATTCAGTTTGTCAAAATCGGACATTTTAGTCTCCAGGAAAAAAGGGATTATAGCATGACGATAAACGAATAAGTAGATTTTTAAACCGCTAATGGTCATGGTGAGTATGCCAGGATTTTCGAGTGAGGCAATCTCATTCCAAGAACACTCCCTTGTGGTCGTGCCTCTTTAAGACTTCTTGCTTGACAGGATTTGGCGGGTGATTTATGCTAGTGTATGGTGGTAATTCCAGATACTTGTGAAAGAAGGAGCTTTCCATGGCGGATTTTGAACCGAGGTATATCAATCTTCGTGTCTTGGGGGTCGTGGTTCTGGCGGTGAGTTTGGCTTTTCTTGCCGTTTGCCTGATTGGGGTGATCGCTACACACTCTCCGGCGGGATTTTGGGGAGTGGCTTTTTTAATTTCCATATTAAGCAGTATCATTGGGTTTGCTTTTTATGGTCTGACCCGTCTGCTGCTGGCGATCGAGGCGAATACTTTTCATGTGGAAGAATTGCTGAACCGGCTGATTCGGCATCACGATCAATTGATCGAAGGTGTGGACGCTCTGAACGAAAGCATTCTTTTGAGCGAGGATGCCAAGGCCATCGCGTTTCGCGACAAGGACCATCAGGCGCTTCGTCAGGCGATAGAGGAGGAGATTTCGTCTCGTGACTGGGAGTCGGCCATTTCCCTGGCGGACCAGATGGAAAAGCGGTTCGGGTATCATCAGGAGGCGGCGCAGTTCCGAATGGAGGTCCAGGAGAAAAAGGATCAGCAGCGGCAGAACGATTTGGGCATGGAACTGGCCGCGTTTGAGGATCATCTTAATGCCTTTGAATGGGACTTGGCGGGAGAAGATATCGAGAGAATGCAGAAAGAATTTCCGGACGCGCCGGAGATAAAAGGTTTGCGGGAGAGGCTGGACGATGCCAGCGCCACTCGTAAGAAATGGCTTCTGCGGCAATGGGACCAAGCCATCCAGCGAAACGAAGTCGATCGGGGAATTGAAATCCTAAAAGATCTTGATAAGTACCTGACAAAAAAAGAAGTGGAAGCGTTTGAAGAATCGGCCCGGGGCGTGTTTCGGGCAAAATTGCATAATTTGGGGGTGCAGTTCAGTTTGCTGGTGACGGAAAAGGTGTGGGATCAGGCTCTTCGCGTGGCCGAGGAGATACTAAGCGAGTTTCCCAACTCAAGAATGGCCCAGGAGATCAATGAGACTCTTTCCACGTTGCGGACCAAGGCCCAGGGGGGTAAGTAGGTAGTGACAGAGAAGATTAAATGCCGGATTATATAGCGATTGTTTTTTTAGCGGTGTCTGGGGCGTGTATCGGTAGCTTTCTCAATGTGGTGATCTATCGGTTGCCGCGTGGAGAATCCATTGTTCATCCCGGTTCGCGGTGTACGGGATGCGGTAATGCGATTCGCTGGTATGACAATATTCCCGTGGTCGGTTATCTTTTGCTTGGCGGCAAGTGCCGGTTTTGCAGGAGCGTGATCAGTCCGCGATATGGGCTGGTGGAATTAATCACCGCCGTGCTTTTCGTCGGACTGTACGACGCCTTTTACAAATCGGGCATCAACGTCTGGTTTATCTATCCACAAATGGATTGGCCGCTCTTTCTTTCCCATTTGATATTGATCGCGGTGCTGATTGTCTGCTCGGCAATGGACCTTGAATATTATCTGATCGATGTGAGGATCACGTATGTGGCGATGATCGCGGGAATACTGGCGTGGGTGTTTCTGCCGGAATTACGATTTTTGGAAACGGGGGAATTGTCGGTTTTAAAACTGAGCTTTTACGGGGGGATATTCGGTGCGGCGGGGGGGGGGATTGTTCGGCATTTTCTGTTGACGCGAAACAGCGAATCCGAAATGCCGGAAGAAACAGAAAAGAGGCACGACCGTGAGGGAGTGAGTATTGAAGCATCACAATCAAACCTACCTGGAATTATTGCCTTAACCCTTTATGCCGCTGGGTCCGTTGGGTTGATCGCCTGGGCGATTATGGGGGGCAAACAACTCGAAGAATACAATTTTAGGGGATTGGTGTATGTGGCATGGGCTTTTTTGGCCATTGTGGCGGGCGCCATTCCCCGACGGCCAGCGGATCAGGAAATCGTTGAGATCATCGAGCAGGAAAAATCAACCGCGAGAAAAACCGCCGGCAGGGAGTTGGTCGAATTTTTTCCGGTGGTGATTGGATTTCTCGCCGTTTTTTTGCTTTTGCGATATGTCCCTGCGGTTGGGGCCTTAGGACAAAAAGTTTACTCCTTGCAGGTTGGCCCATTTGTTCCGGTGATAGGATTATCCATTGCCCTGACCGGATTGCTGGGGGCAGCGGCGTTTGGATGGGTCGTGCGGATTGTATTTACGCTGATTTTCGGAAAAGAGGCCATGGGGGTGGGCGATATTTACATTCTGGCGGCCATAGGAGCGGTGGCGGGGGGGTTGGTGACGATTGTCGGATTTTTTATCGGTTCGGTTATTGGCGTTTTGGGAGTCGTTGTGTTATTATTATGGAAAACATCCCGCGCCCTTAGCTATGGACCGTGGATTGCCATAGGCACGTTGGTATGTTTATTGTTCTATAATCCGATCGTAAATTATCTTAGACCGATGGCGTCGGTGATTGAACAACTTTATTGGGGACAAAAATGACGATGCAAAAAATAAAAGCCTGGGTCCGATTGATCCTCACCATAGCGATTATTCTGGCGGCGGTTTTAATCATTTTCAAGAATTGGGAGAATCAGACTAACCTATGGTTAATCTATAGTTTTAAGGATGTCCCTGTGATCCGGTTGCTCATCGTAACATCGCTGGTGACGTTAGTTGGGTTTTGGATAGTAAAAGGCGTTTATCGTGCCTATCGAGACGTTAAGCAGACCAGTGTTATAAAAAAAGACGTTTAAAACATTTTAACTATTTTGTTCTGTTTCAAAATCGTAAATGGTGGTATAAAAATAGAATGATACGGGCTGGGAACCGTAGTTTTTTTATTGGAGACCAAAACATGTGGAACAAGTTATTTCTGGTAGGCGTGGTGATGTTCGGGTTGTTGCTGGCTGGCGGATGCGCAGAGAACAAAAAACAGATTGATGAACTCACTCTCAACAAGCAGGACCTGGAAGGCCAACTGCAGCAGTTGAAGGGCGAACTGGACGAAAAGCAGGCTGAGCTGACCAAGTGCCAGGATCAACTGGCTTCGCTAAGGGGCGAACGGGGACAATTGCAGCAGCAATTGGAATCGGCAAGGCGTCAACCCGCCCAGGCCCAGCTCCCCGCCGGCTGGGAAATTCACAAAGGTATGGTCATGACGTCGCTTCCGGAAGCCGTTTTGTTTGCTCCTGGAAAGGCGCAACTCTTACGTTCGGCTCCGGCGAAACTGAATCGCGTGCTCCAGCAAATCAAGACGAATTTCCCCGGCAGGGACGTTTATATCATCGGACATACCGACAGCAATCCTATTCGCCGGACTAAAGCCCTATGGCAAGATAACCTGGATTTATCGCTCAATCGTGCCGCGGCGGTAACCCGTTATATGATCGACCACGGTTTGAATACCAAGCAGGTGATCGCCGGTGGAGCCGGTCAGTATCGGCCTGTAAGTAAAAGCAAAACCAGGAATCGTCGGGTCGAATTCTGGATATTAAAACCGATGTAACTTTTCACCTGCGCGTACAGTAGAATTTGGTTGGGTGGCATGGCCTCGTTCTTACGTGGCCATGTTCGCAACATAAAGACATGGCCACGTAAGAACGAGGCCATGCCACCCGGAAATCTGTCCCCTAATTGCGAAAGCTTGTACTTAATATTTGGGTTTCTTGACTTTCATATTTTAGTCGGGATAATTCGTTTAGTTCATCGACAATTAATTTTTGGAAAAATAAATGATAGGAATTATTGATTACGGGATGGGAAATTTACGATCCGTTCAAAAAGGATTTGAGCGGACCGGCGCCGAAGCCAGGATTATCACAACCCCCGATGAAATCCGAGCTGTAGACAAACTGGTTCTTCCTGGCGTTGGAGCATTCAAGGACGCGGCCCGGACTTTGCGGGATAAGCAACTCATTGATCCAGTTCTGGAGTTTATTGGCAAAGGCAAGCCGTTCCTGGGTATTTGCCTGGGACTGCAATTGCTCTTCGACGTGAGTTATGAGGACGGAGAATATACCGGCCTGGGCGTGATACCGGGCAAAGTGATTCCTTTCGATTTTTCCGGTATTGAAACATCAACCAAATTAAAGATTCCGCACATGGGGTGGAACGAATTGGTCTGGGACCGTCCGGTCCCCATGCTCAACGGTCTGGAGCAGGGATGCAGCGTTTATTTCGTGCACTCCTATTATGTCGTTCCACACGACCCATCCATGATCGCCACGAAAACGAATTACGGCGTGGACTTTACCTCGATGATCTGGAAAGACAATATCTACGCCACGCAATTTCACCCGGAAAAATCGCAAAAGGTCGGATTGAAAATGTTGGAAAATTTCGGGAAATTATAAAGGTCACACGCCCATGATGGAAATATTTCCAGCGATTGATATACGGGATGGAAAAGTGGTCCGGTTGATTCAAGGCGATTACGATCAGCAGATTGATTATTCACCGCAGCCCGAACAAGTGGCTGAAAATTTTTTGCAGGCGGGAGCAAAATGGCTTCATATCGTCGATCTTGACGGGGCCAAGACCGGTTCTGTTTATAACCTGTCGGTGCTGGAAAAAATCCTCAAGGTCGGCCAGCTCAAAATTCAGATCGGCGGAGGAATTCGTTCGCAGCGAATTATCAAAAAATTACTCGATGCCGGGGCCGAACGGGTCATTATCGGAACCCGCGGAATTGAGGATTGGGAATGGTTTAAAGAAATGGTCCGAGATGCCGATTTTGCCGGCAAGATCGTATTGGGTCTTGACGCCCGCAAAGGCAAACTCGCCAGCCACGGATGGACCGAGCAGACCAAAATAAAAGCCGTCGATCTGGCGGCCAAGGTTTCCCACTGGCCTCTGGCCGCCATCGTCTATACCGATATCGCCTGTGACGGAATGCTCTCAGGGCCGAATTTCGAAGAGATTGAACTCATCACCAAAGCGACCGATATCCCCATCATCGCCTCGGGCGGGGTTTCTTCCATTGAAGACGTACGCCGATTATCCACGCTTCCGGTGGCCGGGGTTATCATCGGCAGAGCGATTTATGAGGGAAAGATCAACCTCGAGGAAGCGATCAAAATTGCAGGACACTCAAATTGACTGTTTGGTATTCTATTGATTTCAACGGATTAAGAAAATGAACAACCAGAGGGTTCAATGTATTGTATGCGATTTTGCTTTTACTTTGTGTAACGATCTTTATTTCAAAGAACTTGGTAAAGAATGGGTAGACCTGATCACAAAGATACTTTTTTGCAAACCTAGTCCATTAATTGCAACAAAATGGGGAAGTGGAGAATGCTCATCAAAGGAGATTGCACAATTTCTTTCAACCCAGCTTCCTTTTTCCTCGAATGAAATCCTTGATGCGTTATATCGAGGTTGTGCAACTTTAACGCTTAACCCGGTGGTGTGGGATTTTGTTCTTCAGGAGAAAAACAAAGGAAAGAAATTGGCACTGGTTACGGTCAATATGGATGTGTTTACGGAGATTGTTGTCTCGTCTCATAAACTCGACACGATCTTTGATGTCATCGTTAATTCAGCCGATTATGGCTACAAAGGTCAAAAAGAGATGCTCTGGAATAAAGCATTTGAGTTGCTCGGGCCGGATTATTGCTATGCAAACAGTTTTTTAATTGAAGACGGGCAGGATTGCCCCAAGCGTTTTAGGGAATTGGGGGGACAAGCATATCAATATACGGACGATTGCATGTTTAAGGAATGGTGGAAAACGTCAGGGGAGTTCTTATGAAGCAAAGACCTTACCGAATTTATTTCAACCCTCTTTTTTTACCATGAAAGGGCATCCCGTCAGCCGGATAGAAAATGTCTGTTCTGAGCCACTCAATATCATAAGGATTTCATTCTAACATTCTTGAGAATGTTAGAATGAAAATCTTGACAAATCATCGTATCATCGGGTAAAAAAACGTTCATATTATATTTCAATGAGGTTTTGGATTGATGGAAAATTTTCGACGACTTGAAGGGATGACTAAAGGGTACGCCAATCACCGGAGGATACAGATCATGCTCCTTTTGGAAAAGAATCCCGAATTTTCCGTAGACGAGATCGCGGAAAGCTTGAGAGTCAATTTTAAGACGATATCTGCGCACATAAAGCGTTTGGCTATTTCCGGTCTGGTGATGAAACGTTCCGACGGAAAAAGTATTCGTCACAAATTGACTGATCGTGGAGCCATTGTTCTGACCTTCTTGAAGAATCTCCAATAAAAACATCGATCACAATAAAAAGTGTTTGCTATCAGAGGTAAATCTGGTGGATAATCATTCTATCATTCTCAAGAATGTTAGAATGACTTAATGTTCCTTTTTTTGGCGAAACGGCATGTGGAAAGGAATGGCTGATCATCAAACTGTGATAAACAGTGTCCGATCAATTCTGATTTCTTCATGAACGGGGAACTTGCTTTGTAACGGTCAGCATACCCTCTTATAGCGAACAGATTCAGAAAAGATGAAGAAGCGACTTGGAATTCATGGTCGTAAAGAGATTTGTTTTTTTTAAGCCGTCTGTGTCGGTTGAGCGGGAACGTTGTTTTTTAAAGAGGAAAGAAACTTGATAATTTCGGGTGCGCCAAGATTTTCGGGCGAGATGGCATAATGTCATAGGTTTTTCAGAACAAGAATGCTACAGGAGTAAAGGACTACGATGAATACGGAAATTCGCATTACCAAGTCGGAACTGGAAAAATTGCTGAAAAGCGATATTGATCCATTGCTGGAAAAGACGGCGTCGGCGGGTCATGTATCGACGGCACGCCGGAAGCGAGTCTTGCGTGGTGGTGGAGCGATCCATCCTGCAACGCGTAGACAGCGAGCGGACAGGCCGGGGCGGCAACGCCCTGGACTACCTGACCACCCCTTCCGGCGCGATCGCATTAATTAATCATCGCCCGTATAATATTTCGAATATAAAAAACTATCATTAAAGAAGTTATGTGTTTTGCAAAACAAAGTGGTGATATAAATCGGCTTGCAAAATGGGGTATCGCAGGCTACAGTGATAATGATTTTAGATAGGACAGACTATGCCCCTGTATCAATATCAGGCATTGAACCAGTCGAAAGCGGATGTGCGGGGAGAAATCACCGCCGCAGGTCCGGACGAGGCGCTTTCCCTGATTCGCGAGCAGGGATTGTTCCCCACCTCCTTGAAGGAAAAGATAAAATTCAAGAAACCCCAGGGCCAGACCCAATCCATTGAACAGGCTTGCCCGAAATATCATCCGGAAAAGAAATATTTCTTCCGTGTTTCCCAAAAAGCTCTGATCCAATTTACCCAACAATTCGCGCAAATGCATGATGCTGGACTTAACATTCTGCGTTCGATTGATATCCTCGAAAAACAGCAGCGCCCCGGATTACTGAAACGGACCCTTAAACAAATTTCCCAGGATGTAGCCGGTGGAAGCGCGCTCGCCGACGCAATGGCCAAGCACCCGCGTGTTTTTGACGATCTATACGTCAAAATGGTCTCGGTGGGAGAAGTTACGGGCGAAATGGAAAAAATTCTGACCAGTATCGGTGATTATAAGGAAAAAATGCTTCGCCTGCGCCAAAAAGTCATTCGAGCTTCGATTTATCCCGCGTTTGTCATCGTATTTGCCATCGGGATATTCGTTTTCATCGCACTGGTCGTCACTCCCATGCTAAATTCGGCCATTCAGGACACGGGCAGGCAGGTCCGGGGCCCGCTCGGTTTTCTATCCCAGATTCCCGGATGGTTCAAACTCCTACTCCTGCCCCCTCTTTTCTGGTTAGGCTGGAAATTTATGAACCTGACCGAGCCGGGCCGATACCTGATCGACTCGATCAAACTGAAAATTCCTATTCTTGGAAGAATTTTTTATAAAATCGCGGTGGCTCGTTTTGGAAGGATACTCGGAACGCTCCTGGCGGCGGGAGTGCCTATCCTGGAAGCCATTCGAATTACCCGCGACACGACCGGGAATCAAGTTTTTGCCCGGAGCATGGATGACATTCACGACTCCGTCCGCGAGGGTCACGCATTGACCGGACTGCTAAAAAACTCCCGCCTGTTTGACCCTGTCGCGGTCAATATGGTCGAAGTCGGGGAAGAAACCGGTGATCTGGATAAGGTCCTCCTGAAACTGGCGGATAATTATGAGCAGGACGTGGATACATTGACCGGATATTTGGTCGGTATTCTCGAACCGATCCTGCTCATCATTATGTGCCTGGGCGTGGGAGGATTTGTCGCCGTACAGTTCACGCGAATTTATGGGGCGTTGGCCGGAGGGGGGCCTTGACGTAAAAACTATAATATATGTGGCGATCAACAAAGAATAAATGTACCTAAAATTGAGGATTCAGATATGGGAACTTATCTATATGAAGCGATGAATTCGTCAGGCCAGGAAGTCAAGGCGGAAATAGATGCCGCCACGACGGAAGAGGCGATTTCCAAAATCCGCGAGCAAGGGCTTTTCCCGACCAAGGTCAAAGAAAAAGGCGGGAAAAAGCGAGGGGGGGCCGAAGCCGTCAAAGTGGGAAAGCGACCTGCCGGCTCCTCGGGGTTCAGCATGGGCGTATCGAGTAAAAAGCTGACCCAGTTCACCCGCCAACTGGCCACTCTCCAGGATGCTGGATTGCCGATCCTTCGTTCCTTAAAAATCCTTGAACAACAGCAGAAACCGGGGTTGCTCCGGGTCGTGCTTAAGGAAGTCGCCGACGACGTCGAAGGCGGATCGACCCTCTCCGAAGCCATGGGCAAACACCCCAAAGCGTTTGACAAACTATACGTAAAAATGGTGGCGGCAGGAGAGGCGGGCGGTGTTCTGGAAACTATTCTGGAACGTTTGGCCGAGTTCATGGAAAAGGCCCAGCGACTCCACCGCAAGGTCGTAGGGGCAATGATCTATCCCGTCGCCGTCATCACCTTCGCCGGCGGAATCGTCATTTTCATCATGGTCGTGGTCGTTCCAAAGTTTCAACAGATCTTTGCCGATTTCGGAACCACTCTTCCCCTCCCCACGCAACTCCTGATCAGAATCAGTAATTGGTTTGCCACGGGAATGCCTCCCGGATGGGCGGTGGTCGTGTTTTCTCCTCTGGTCATTTGGCTGATCTTTAAACTGATCAAGCAATCGCAGGTCGGCAAGTTTGTCCTGGACCTTATAAAGCTAAAAATCCCGATTATGGGAAACATCATTCATAAAACCGCGGTGGCCAGATTTACTCGAACCCTCGGCACCTTGATTAACGCCGGAGTTCCAATCCTCGAGGCCATCAACATCACCAAAGATACCACAGGAAATGAGGTCTTTTCCAAGGCGTTGACCGGAGTGCACGATTCGATCCGGGAAGGCGAAACTTTCGCCGACCCCCTCCGGTCCTCCCGCGTGGTCGATTCACTGGTCGTTAACATGGTTGACGTCGGAGAAGAAACAGGTGACTTGGACAAGATGCTCCTGAAGGTGGCCGACAACTACGACGAAGAAGTCGAGACCCTCGTCGGTTCCCTCGTAAGCCTCCTGGAGCCGGTCCTGGTCATTTTTCTCGGTCTGGTCGTCGGATCGATCGTCGTTGCGCTATTCCTTCCCCTCGTAAAACTGATCGGGGCTGTTTCAGGCGGAAAATAAAAAACTACGTAACCATTGGGTTGTAGTCAAGGTGTAGTTTCATATTTTTGTAAAAACGAAGATGTCGTAAACTCTTTATGTATAAGATACCTGGAGGGATGTCCGAGTGGCTGAAGGAGTCGGTCTTGAAAACCGATGTGGGGAATTAACTCCACCGTGGGTTCGAATCCCACTCCCTCCGTTCTGTGGTTTCGTCCGTATTAGGATTTTTTTTATTCCGCTTCCAGGATGGTCTCTTTGACGATTTCCTCAATGGTGGTCACACCGTCAAAAAGAGCCATCAATCCCGACTGACGCAGGGTGCGCATTCCTTTTTTACGAGAAACCTGTCGTAAGACCTGGGTGGACCCGTTTTTCATGATCAATTCCCGATGCTCGTCATCAATGACCATGATTTCGTAAATGCCCAGCCGGCCTCGATATCCCGTGCCGTGGCAAAATTCACAGCCTTTGCCGTAGTATAACTGTTTGCCCTTGACATCTTCCGGTTTTAATTCCAGTTCCATGAGTTGTTCTTCGTTGGGATCATAAGCGGTTTTACAATGGGTGCAGATTTTCCGGACCAACCGTTGAGCCACAATGGCTTCGAGCACGGCGGTGATGAGGAAGGGTTCGACCCCAAGATCGACCAATCGGGCGATGGTGCTCGGGGCATCGTTGGTGTGCAGGGTCGTAAAAACCAGGTGTCCGGTCAGGGAGGCCTGGACGGCAATGGTGGCCGTCTCCAGATCACGAATTTCTCCGACGAGGATGATGTCCGGGTCCTGCCGCAAGAAGGAACGAAGGCACCGGGCGAAGGTCAGACCGATTTCATCGTTGATCTGGACCTGCATCAATCCTTCGATATCATATTCCACGGGGTTTTCCGTGGTCAGAATTTTAACGGAAACTTCATTTAATTCATTCAGCGCAGAATAGAGGGTGGTCGTTTTTCCGCTCCCCGTAGGACCGGTGACGATAATGACCCCGTGCGGTTTATGGATCAACTGGCGGAAGAGGCGGATATCGTCTTCGTGGAAACCGAGTTTTTCGATATCCAACGCGACCTGCGTCCGGTCAAGGACACGCATCACGATGCTTTCCCCAAACATGGTGGGAAGGACCGAGACACGAAGGTCCACGGGCATACCATTGACGGTCAGGGGGATACGGCCGTCCTGGGGGATACGGCGTTCGGCGATATCGAGATTTGCCATGACCTTGATACGCGAGGAAATCGCCATCGCGATAAAGCGCGGAGGGGGCGACATATCATAAAGGACACCGTCGATACGGTATCGCATTCGGAACTCTTCCTCGAAGGGCTCAAAATGGACGTCCGATGCCTTGTTGTGGATGGCCTGCAAAAGGACCTGGTTCAACAATTTCTTGACGGGGCTGGATTCGGCCATTTCTTTGAGGGTATCCAGATCGACCGAATCCCCGCGACCCTGAAGCTGGGCGAGTTTGGTATCCGCCTTGATCTCGTCAATCAGGTCCTGGATGTCCTCCACGGCCTCTTCGGGATAATATCGGGCGAGGGCTTTTATAACCTGTTCTTCCGGGGAATAGCAGGCAACGACGTTAAATCCCAAAAAACGCTTGATGTCATCGGTGGCGGAAAAGTTATCAGGATTGCACATGGCGATGGTCAGGGTGTTGGTCGTCGGTTGATGATCGATGGGGATCACTTTGTAGATATTCGCCATTTGGGGGGTGACCAGACTGCTGACTTCACGGGGGATTTCGAGAGTATCCAGGAGAACGGTCTCCATCCCTTTTTGAGCCGCCAGGGCCTGGTTAAGCTCGTCCTCCGTGACCGACCCCATTTCGACCAGAATTCGACCCAGCGGTCCGTGGCGCTTCGTCTGGATCTCAAGGGCCTCATGGACCTGGTCGCGGGTGAGTTTGCCCATTTTGATGAGCACTCGCCCCAGTCGTCGACCTTGTAATTGTTTTATCGGTATCGCCATATTGCTACTCCACCGCGGATGGTTGCGGTTCGTTTATTCGTTTTCGTCTCCCGTTGTTACACCGCCGATAATCGGTCCGTATCCGACACCCCAACCGGGACGATGGATATCGAGTTTCGACTTCATCTGACCGGGGGAGCGGCATTTATCGAGTAATTCCTCCAGGCTGATGATTCCCTGATCGAACAACATCCAGAGGTGATCGTCCAGGAGCTGCATTCCGTACTTTTTACCGGTCTGAATACTCGAATCGATTCGGTAAACCTTATTTTCACGGATGAGGTTGGAAATGGCGGGGGTGACTACCATAAACTCATAAGCCGCCACACGACCCGTCGTCGTTCTCGGCAAAAGAGCCTGCGAGAGCACAGCGATCAGGTTCGACGACAACTGAACGCGAATCTGCTCCTGCTGGTTGACGGGGAACTGGTCGGAGATACGGGAAATGGTTCCCTGGGCACCGGTGGTGTGCAGGGTTCCAAAGACCAGGTGACCGGTTTCCGCGGCGCGAATGGCCGATTCCATGGTTTCCAAATCGCGCAATTCGCCGACAAGAATCACGTCGGGGTCTTGACGCAAAACGCGACGAAGGGCCTCGGAGAAACTTGGAACGTCGCTTCCCACTTCACGCTGATTCACCATCGATTTTTTATGAGGATGGTAATATTCGATCGGGTCTTCGACGGTAACGATATGCTGGTCCATTTCACTGTTGATGTAATCGATCATGGTGGCAAGTGTGGTCGTTTTACCCGATCCGGTCGGACCGGTAACAAGAAAAAGTCCTCGGGGGCGACGGCACAAACTTTTGACGATGGCAGGCAATCCGATTTCCTCAAAGGTCAGCAATTTGTTGGGGATTTGCCGGAGAACCATCGAAATGTTTCCCTTTTGCTTAAAAACGGCGACCCTGAACCGGGCCGCGTCTCCGAACGCGAATCCGTAGTCCGTTCCACCCTCCTCCTGAATTTCCTGCTGATTGCGGTCCGGAGTAATCGCCTTCATCAGCGAGATCGTATCCTCCGGTTCCAGAACTTTGGTCTCGAGGTTTCGCAGACGGCCATGAATCCGAAGGACCGGCGGACGACCACAGTGTAAATGCAAGTCAGAAGCCCCTCGACGCACGCACGTTTCCAATAACCGATCTATCTGTATCGTAGCCACCGCTTAAATTTCCTCCATAACAACACCTTCGGTCTGAGTAATTCGCGCTAGTTCTTCCGGGGTCGTCACCCCTCTGAGAATCTTAACTTTTCCATCCGCGAGGAGGGGCTTCATCCCGCTGGCAAGGGCCGCCCGGCGGAGCTTATTGGTCGGGGCCCGGGCAAAGGCCAGTTCCCGGACTTCATTATTCATTTCCATCATTTCGAAAATGGCCACTCGTCCACGATATCCGGTGTTATGACAGGCCTTGCATCCTTTACCTTTGTAAAATTTGTAATCGTCCGCTTTATTCGGATCGAAACCGATGAGTTGCAGGACGAGTTTGTCGGGCGCAGGATCAATTGCCTTGCATTCCTTGCAGATCGTTCGGATTAGGCGCTGGGCCATAATCGCCTGGACGGAACTGGCCACCAGGAAGGGTTTGACACCCATATCGATCAAACGGGTGACGGCACTGGGGGCATCGTTGGTATGCAAGGTGCTGAACACCAGGTGTCCGGTCAGTGCGGCCTGAATGGCAACCTCGGCCACTTCCAAGTCACGAATTTCCCCGACAAGGATGATATTCGGGGCCTGACGCAACATGGCCCGAAGTATCTTGGCAAAGCTTAATCCGATATGTTCGTTCACCTGGCACTGATTCATACCCGCGAAGTTGTATTCCACAGGGTCTTCGGCGGTAATAATCTTTTTGTCAGGTTTGTTCAGTTCCTGAAGCGCTCCGTAAAGGGTGGTCGTTTTTCCAGAACCCGTCGGGCCGGTGACCAGAAAAATTCCGTTTGGACGGCGAATGATCTTCTGGAACCGACGATAATCTTCTTCCTCAAACCCCATGGACTGGATACCGATTTTGACGTTATCGGGACGCAGGATACGCATGACGATGGTTTCACCGTGATAAGCGGGGATGCAGCTTACTCGAAAGTCGATCTGTTGGTTGTCGACGGTCATCTTGATACGTCCGTCCTGGGGAAGCCGTTTCTGGGCGATATCCATGGGACGAGACATGATCTTCAACCGGCTGATGACCGCGCTCTGCATGCTTTTAGGAATCGAATCGCGCTCGATGCACATCCCGTCGATCCGATAACGGACGCGAACGTGACCGGCAAAGGGTTCCACGTGAATATCCGAAGCCCGCGAGCGAACCGCTTCCGAAATGATGAGGTTCAGCAGCCGAACGATCGGCGCGTTGGCGTCTTCGTCACCTTCGAGCTTTAAACCCTCGACATCAATTGAAGAATCGACCGACGCGTCCATCGAAGCCGCGCGAATCTCATCGACCGTCTTATCCAGACTGTCGTTGCGTTTGTTCAGAAATTCATCGATGTATTCTTTGATTTTCTTTTTACTGGCCATGGCGCATTCGATATCTGTGCCCAGGCGAAATCGAATCAGGTCCTGAAGATCAAGATTGAGGGGATCGTGAATGAGTATCCGCAGCCGGCCTTCTTTTTTCCCCAAAGGCAAAATAAAATGCTTTCGGATAATATCTTCGGGAATAAGATTAATGGAAGCCGAAATTTCCGTGTTGTGTTCCGGCTCGATATATTCCAGTCCGAACTGATCGGCTAACGCCTTGGCGACGTCTTCATCCGAGACCAGTTGAAGTTTGGTCAAAACATCACCAATCTGCTGGCCATGCTCCTGGGCGTACTTCAACGCCGTTTCCAAATCGCCCGGCGCGACCTTTCCCCAATCCAATAGTATTTCACCCAGTTTCTTGCGTTTACGGGCCATTAACTCTCGTCCATTTCTGAAAAAACGCCTCGCGTATTCTCGTTTCCGTCTGTGGATCACTGATTGCTTTTTTTATCACTCGCTCGGGTTGGCCTCTCGCCAACGGTCAGGCTGGTTTATCGTCTATCGCGTCTGAAACTTTTGGCTCAAAAAGGTTATCTCAATCGGCCAGCCTTAATTTGAACCTGAACTTCTACCGGTCTTTTGTATTCTATGAAACCGGATACCCAATCGTCAAGTGTTTTTCATTTTCTAAATGGAAAAGGGTGTGCCGGAAAAAAATACTGGAAAAATAATAATTAACCATAGAAAATACTACGATGGTTAAAGGAGGAACATTTCCATGAGACACATTTTCGTATATAGTTTTCTTATCTATGTGATGTTGTTTTCGGGCTTAAATGACCTTCTGGCGAAGGGAAAATTTATCGAGCTTGTAGGTTGGGGTGGAGGAGTTCCCCAGGAAATTGTTCCGGCGGCTGCGGATACCGGTTTTACGGATATTGCAGTGTGGCAGCATGATCCTGCCTACCTGAAATCACTGGTGAAGGAGGGGAAAAAGTATGGTCTTGGTATATATTCCTCCATCTTCCTTAACGACACTGCCGCATGGAAAGCAAAGTATCCCAACCTGCCGCCACCTCTTCAAGAAATGAACGCGCAAGAGAACCAAGCCTTAACCCGAATAAATAAAGATACAAGTAAGGGAAAGTCCAACTATCAATACGGCGGAGAGCCTGTTCAGAAAATCGAAGTCCTCACGACCGAACTCCTTTGCTTCCATGATCCAAAAGTTGTGCAGTTTTTCAAAGACCAAATAAAAAGTGTGCTGTCGGTTCCCGGCATCAAAGGGATTGCATTCGATTTTTTCGGATATCGGAACTACCACTGTTGTTACTGCAAACACTCCCTGGAACTGTTCAAGCAGTTTCAGCAAAAGCATCCGGGAATGGCCCCCGACAAAACCCTGGATGCTTTTTCGTTGGAGACGCTTGTTGCTTTCAATAATGAATTGGCGGAATATACCCGTGCCGTAAAACCCGCCGCCAAAGTTACTACTCATGTGTATCCTGTGTTTCTTCCTGATCCCCTGTATGGGAATCGGTTGGATGTGGATATTTGTGGTCAAACCGCCGCCTGGTTTTTCGAGCCGTTCTGGAGCTATGATAAAATAAAAAATTACACGCGAATTATTTTCGGAAAGGAAAAGCGATATTATCCGCGATCTGAAGGTTCGGCTCTGATCGGCATTTACGACCGGCCACGGACGCATGCGCCTAAAAGTCCGGAGCGGGTCGAAAAAGAACTGCAAGCCATTTTAGATGGCGGCGGTGATCGCGTCCAGGTCTGTTCGATGAACGATGTTTTGGGCAATAAGCAGTATAAAGCGATCTTTCGAAAATATTTTAAGCAAACCAAAACGAAACAAAACCAGTTGAAGGAATAAACCTTTCCAATTAGAAATTAGTCCTTCATTGACCCGAACCCGCTTGTTGTGTACTATGTGCACTATCTTGTTTTGGGAGTTAATGAATGTCGATATATGAAGACCGTTTAAAGAAATTGGAAAAAATCCGCGAACTGGGATTTGATCCTTATGGTTCGCGTTTTGACGGCACGATACCTCTGACCGAAGCGAAAAAACTTTTTGACCCGTCCGCCCCCGAGGCCCATCCACCGGCCAGGGTCGCGGGAAGAATCATTCTGCTGCGAGACATCGGAAAATTAATTTTTTTACATTTGAGGGACTCCAGCGGCGATCTCCAGATCGGCCTGCCGAAAAATTATCTGGGCGACCTGTGGAATTTGGCCAAAACTATTGAGCTTGGTGATATCATCGGAATAGAAGGCGAAGTTGGTGCCACCAAAACCGGGGAAATCACCCTATGGGCCAAAAAACTCTTTATCCTGGCAAAATCACTCAATCCGATCCCGGAAAAATGGCATGGTCTGACCGATACCGAACTTCGCTATCGCCAGCGATATGTCGATTTGTTCGCCAATCCCGATGTTTTGCGGAAATTTATTCTCCGTTCAAAACTCATCGGTCGAATGCGTTCGTTTTTGGCAGAGCGCGGATTTCTGGAGGTGGAGACGCCCATGATGCAGCCGGTGGCAGGCGGGGCGGCTGCCCGACCCTTCATTACTCATCACAATGCCCTCGATATCGACTTGTACCTTCGCATCAGCCCGGAACTTTATCTCAAACGCCTGCTGGTCGGTGGCTTGGAAAAAGTTTTTGAGCTTAACCGAAATTTCAGAAACGAAGGAATCGACACCCACCACAACCCGGAATTTACCATGATGGAGCTGTACCAGGCCTACGCCGACTACAACGACATGATGCAAATTACTGAAGATATGGTCTGTGATCTTGTCCGCCAGGTCGATCCGGGAATGTTATTGCCCTTCGGCGATCTGAAGATCGATTTCACCGCTCCCTGGCCCAGGAAAACTTACGCTCAACTTCTAAAGGAGCATGCCGGAGTCGATATCAATGACATCCCCGCCATTCGAGCCAAGGCGCGAACGCTGGGAATTGAAGAAGCAAACAAAGCCGACGTGGTCGTGATCAACGATATCTTTGAAGCCACCGTCGAGGATAAACTGATCAATCCCACATTCGTGCTCGATTATCCGGCTCCCTTGTGTCCGCTGACCAAACAAAGTCCGGAGAATCCTCAGATTGCCCTGCGATTCGAGCTTTTCATCGCCGGTATGGAACTGGCTAACGCCTACACCGAACTGAACGACCCGCAAATCCAGGAGCGAAATTTTGAAACGCAACTTACCGGGCAAAAGGAAACGATGGCCGTCATGGATCACGATTTTCTCAATGCCTTGCGCTACGGCATGCCGCCGGCGGGGGGGTTAGGTGTCGGAATCGACCGTTTGATCATGCTACTGACCAACTCCATCTCGATTCGCGACGTCATTATATTTCCCCTCCAACGGCCGCGGCACCAGGACCAACCAGAGGATAATACCGGAGAGTAATATGAAATTTACGAAGTACGCAAAAACCGAAGTCCTGGTGTTTTCCCTCGCTCTGGCGGGCGACCTTGTCGGGTTGATCGTGCTCACCACTGTTCTGTATCTAAAAATAAGTCCTTTTGTGGCGTTGATCGCCGGTCTCGCTTACACATTGACCGCTATTCCCGTCATGATATTTTTGTTGCTCTTTTTCCGCGATCCAGACCGCCGTCCTGATCGTGAAAAAATCCCTTCAAATGTCATGCTCGCTCCCGCCGATGGAAAAATTACTGAAATCACCAACATCGACGACCCACGCGTGGGCGGACCGGCCCTCAAGATCGGCATCTTCCTGAGCGTTTTCAATGTCCATATCAACCGTTCACCCTGCGACGCCACGGTGCTCGAATCAACCCATAAACAAGGGGAATTTCTTAACGCCATGAATCTCGATTCCTCACATCGAAACGAATGTAACGATATGCTGCTGGAACCGGTCGATCCCTCTGGCCGTCTGCCCAATAGAATCGTCGTCCGACAAATCGCAGGTCTGATCGCCAAACGAATCGTCTGTGCCGTAAAACCAGGCGACGTCCTGACCGCAGGCCGGCGTTTCGGAATGATCAAATTCGGATCACGAACCGAACTGATCGTTCCCGCCGCTTCTGAACCCAAAATCATGGTCAAACTCGGCCAATCCGTCCACGCCGGGGATGATGTCCTGCTTATATATTAACCCACATTTTTCAGTGCGCCGTGGAAAGGCGTAGAACTTCAGTGGGTGTAAGTCCCACCAGGCCACCCATTTTCCACTTTTTTTCTATTGACAAAGGTTGACAGTTTCCTGAAATATGGTACAATCTAGTCGTCTCTTACCGGAGATCATGACTGTGGGGGCATATAAATGAATACAAACCGGTACTTTTAAATATATTCAGCGTATAAATATGAATAAGATTTTAAAAGGGTCGAAAAGACCGGTTGGTAGCGTTTCGTTACGAGATTCGGGACTTATATGCACCAAACAAATACAATAAGCTCATCAGATAAGATGTCAGCCAAAAGGGAAAATATGGGTGGTAACTCGATTCAAGGCGAGGTATTCTTTCAGGATCACAAAGAGAGACTGTCCAGATTCGATGAAACCGCCTGGTTGGTCCGGGCGGCGGGGAAGATTAACCTTACCCTTTCCGTCGGGCCAAAGCGATCCGATGGGTATCACGACTTCGAGAGCTTAATGGCGACAATTACTCTTTATGATGACATTTTGCTCCGAATGGGTCCGGATTCCATCAATCTGACTTGTAACGACCCTTCTCTTCCTGCCGGGTCAGATAACCTGGTCTATCGCGCCTGTTCGCTCCTGTCCAGCCAGTCCGACACCGACGCGGATGTCGATATCGAGTTGGTCAAACGAATCCCCACCCAAGCCGGTCTGGGGGGGGGAAGTGCCGATGCCGCCGCCACCTTGCTCGGACTAAATGAACTCTGGAAGTTGAACTGGCCCACTGAGGAATTATCCAAACTGGCCGCCATGCTGGGCTCCGATGTCGGATTTTTCCTCGCAGGACCACTCGCCGTCTGCACCGGACGAGGAGAAATCGTAAAACCTCTCGATTTTGTCTGGAACTTCTGGGTCGTCGTCATCAAACCCAAAATTGCACTCTCCACCGCCGAAGTTTACAAACATTATGTCCGAAAGGATAACGCGACATTTGCCCGCGCGGATTCCCTGGTAAAACTTTTGCCCAAAAGCAAACCGTCCCAGATATATTCCTATCTTGAAAATGATCTGGAAACCCCTGCTTTCCGAATCACCGGTGAGCTGGGCAGCTTAAGAAAAAATCTTCAGAAGTTGCTGAACGTTCCGGTAAGGCTTTCCGGCAGCGGGTCAGCCATGTTTGCGATATTCGATGACAGGGAGCAGGCTCAGTCTGCTCTCCATCGAATTCAATCGTCGTATACGGAGTTAACGTGTTGGCTGGGTAAAAACAACGTATGGTAAATATTTCTACGAGGGTACAACCATGGAAGTAACGGAAGCAAGAGTAAAATTGGTGGACATCAAGTCCGAGCGCCTGAAGGCCTTTTGCACCATCACGATGGATGGGGAATTCGTCATTCGGGACATCAAAATTATCGAAGGAGGAACAGGGCCCTTTGTGGCCATGCCTTCTCGAAAATTGGCCGCCAAATGTATCAGGTGCAGTACGAAGAATCATCTTCGGGCAAAATTCTGCAACGAATGCGGGACCAGGTTACCAGAAAACAGAATCCCCAAAGACGCCGCGGGCAGGATCAAACTCCACGCGGACATCGCGCATCCCATCAATCCGGATTGCCGGGAACGAATCCAAAAGGCCGTCATCGATGCCTTTAACAAGGAGCTTGAGCGATCAAAATCTCCGGATTACGTTCCTCAGCACATAGAAGATTTTGAGGATGAGTACGGCGGGGAAAAAAGCCACGAAGCAAAGAGCGATCCTCAAAACCAATAATAGTGTGAAAAAAAATGTATTTATTGTTTAGCGACCCCGCTTGCGGGGTCTGTCTAGAGCATTTCAACATTTATCGTACATATATCCACACGATTTGAACCATCCTTGGGCATCCTGAGCGGTGACCGCATCCAAGGCAACGGCAATGGCTTGGATCAAGGCCTCACGGCTACGGGCTTTG
>Ga0265292_1000304_pt1 | contig 80597 bp, 69 predicted proteins | sample Munlanlewell296A_FD_189080 | JGI IMG/M metagenome (GOLD analysis project Ga0265292, IMG submission 189080) | Leachate microbial communities from a municipal landfill in Southern Ontario, Canada - Leachate well 296A | ecosystem: Engineered > Solid waste > Landfill > Unclassified | place: Canada...
AATCAGAACAATTATTTTTAATGGCGATATTGGAACGACAATCAGAAAACTTTAACATTAACAATTTAAAGGATGTCGCATGAAAGCCACGTCAATTAAGCATTACAGAAGTGCGAAACTTGAGTTACATGATTCACACATTTGAGCGGGCGATTGTGTAGTGATGGACTTACTTTAAAAACGCATTACACTTGAAAATGTGTGAATCATGTAACTCTTTCCCGGAATTGTGTAACACTAAAGTGATTAAAGGTGTGCAACTTTGCATTGAGATAATTACATTACCATAAACAATTAAAGAAACACAATGGCAACAGTAAAAAAATTAGGCATCTGGATAGATCATTCAAGCGCTCACTTAACGGCTATTTCAGCCGATCCCTTTGAAACCAAAACCATTGAATCAAATTTTACGCATGAGGATAGGGAGCATACTCTTTCCAGGAGTGAAAATGTAATGCACAATAAGGAGCATCATCATCATTCCGAATATTACAAAAAAATAGGTGAGGTAATCAGAAATTACGATGATGTAATACTCTTTGGTCCAACTGATGCGAAAGTTGAGCTATTTAATGTTTTAAGAGAAGATCATCGTTTCGCAAAAATAAAAATTGAAATTAAACAGGCTGATAAAATGACAGAGAGCCAACAACATGCCTTTGTCAGAGAATATTTTTCAGGACGCTGATTTCAATATCACAAGATTTTGCATTCGGAATAGCAGAACTCAAACGAAACCGGAATATGGCAACCAGGCTGACCTTAATGAAATGAAAAAATTTAATCCTGTTATTAAAGTAAAAGGGTTTGCAACGGCGCAATCCATGAGGCTCAGCGATAAAACAATGGACAAAACTGCCCAGGCAAGCAACTTTTTAACAAACCTTGCCGATGTTTTTTTCTTTATAATGCAAATCATCCGGGAAACATTTTCGCGCAACTTTGAATTTAAAGAATTTTTGCGCCAATGTTTTCAAATCGGATATAAATCATTACCGCTTATTTCAATCACCGGAACCATTATGGGTTTGGTGCTTACAATTCAATCGCGCCCGGTACTTGTTGATTTCGGGGCAGTTACCCTGCTTCCCGGTATGGTGGCAATATCTCTCATCAGGGAAATGGGTCCGGTTATAACAGCACTTATATGCGCAGGAAAAATTGGTTCGGGTATGGGAGCTGAATTGGGTTCAATGAAAGTGACCGAACAAATTGATGCCATGGAAGTATCCTCCACCAATCCTATCAGATTTTTAGTTGTCACAAGAGTATTAGCAGCAACGCTTATGATACCATTATTGATTTTATATGCTGATGCACTTGGCATATTAGGCAGCTGGGCAGGCGCAAATATTAAGGGCGATGTAACATTTGTCCTGTTTTTCTCACAGGCATTCAGCCATGTTGAGTTTATTGATTTTATACCTGCTGTCATAAAATCATTTTTTTTCGGGGCAGTAATCGGATTAGTAGGATGTTATAAAGGATACAATGCCGGGCGCGGAACAGAAAGTGTAGGCATTGCTGCAAATTCTGCTGTTGTGTTAGCATCACTCCTGGTGATAATTTTAGATATGATTGCAGTACAAATTACCGATATGCTTATTTAATTTGAAAATTGAAATTAGAAATTAGAAATTAGAAATTAGAAAATTGCAGGAGCAGATTTTAGATAATGATGGAGAATAACACCAATACAACAAGTAAAGCATCATTTAATACGAAAAGTGATGAACCGGTTATCGAAATAATTAATCTTAAGAAATCATTTGGCCAGCAAGAGGTATTAAAAAATGTTTCTTTAAAGCTTTTTAATGGCGAAAACTTGGCTGTGCTTGGCAAATCCGGCACAGGTAAATCTGTTTTAATAAAATGTATTGTCGGTTTATTAAATTCTGATGGCGGAACGATCAATGTGTTTGAAAAAAATGTGACTACATTAAACAGAAAAGAATTGGGTGAATTGAGACAGAAAATAGGTTTTCTTTTTCAGAGTGGCGCATTGTATGATTCCATGACGGTAAAACAGAACTTGGAATTTCCATTGCGAAGAATAAAAAAGAATCTTACTCAAAAAGAAATTGAAGAAAAAATAAATGAGGTCTTAGAAAATGTTGGTTTGGCTGATGCATTGAATAAAATGCCCTCACAACTTTCCGGCGGCATGCGAAAACGAATAAGTTTGGCGCGCACCATTGTCGTGGACCCGATGATCATGTTATATGACGAACCCACAACAGGACTTGACCCTGTTACTTCCGATGAAATTAGTTCACTCATCATGGATGTTCAGAAAAAATATAAAACTTCTTCTATGATCATCACACATGATATTAAATGTGCCCGTAACACAGCAAACCGGATTATCATGTTAGAAGAAGGAGAAGTTTATGAGGAAGGAAAAGTAGCTTACTTTGAAAACTCAACCGACCCGTTAATTAAATCCTTCTTCAAATTAAAATAAGCAATTCAAAATTTAACATTTAAAATTCAAAATTAGCCATGGATACGCACACACAAAAATTTAAAGTACGCTTAGGGCTATTTATTGCAGGAGGATTGGCGCTTTTTGTACTTGCCATATTTATTATCGGAAAACAACAAAATTTATTTAATCCTGTTTTTAAACTTACTACAACTTTTAACAATGTAAGCGGATTACAGGTCGGAAATAATATCCGCTTATCCGGAATTAATGTAGGCACTGTTGACAACGTCATCATCATTAACGATTCAACTGTAAGGGTAGATATGTTGATCAAAGAAGATGTCAAGCAGTTTATTAAATCGGACTGTATAGTGGCAATAGGTTTAGAAGGACTTATTGGCGACCGGCTGTTAATTATTACGCACGGAACCTCTGATGCGCCTGTAGTAAAAGAAGGACAACAACTTACATCAACCGAGCCTGTTGAAACAGATGCCATCATGGCAAGTTTGCAGGTGACGGCAGGTAATGCCGAAATTATTTCGCAACAACTTGCAGAGATTATGATTACAGTAAACAGTGGAAAAGGAACACTTGGCAGGTTAATTCAGGACTCAACCATTGCAGAAAATATTAGTCAGACCATCGTGAATCTTAAAACAAGTTCCAAAGGATTAGATGAAAATATGGAAGCAGCCAAACATAATTTCCTTTTAAAAGGTTATTTTAACAAGAAAGAAGAAGCAGCCGCAAAACTTAAAAAAGAGGAACAAAAGAAAGCAGACAAACAAAAGAAAGCAGACGAAAAAGAGAAAGAGAAAGAGGAAAGACAGAAATAATTATCCAAAAGTCTGATAAGCATTAAATAGATGTTGGTAAACGGAAAAGACATAACCGTTCATGCTAATGGTAAATGCAAATGTGGTCCAAAACTATTTTCATACTTTTTTTTATCTCAATTTTAACAACTGATTTTGCATTTGGACAAAAAACTCCTGCCAAAAAAGATTCGAAGAAACTTTATGAGAATATTGAATCCTATTCCGGACGAAGCAAGTTTTCCAAGTTTATGTACCGGTTAGTTTTTAAACCGGTTGCACCCAGCTCAAAAAAAAAGAAAGTTTATAAAAAACTGATACAAAAACCCTACAGCACTTTTGAGGGGAAAATTATCAGGCATATTAATATTGTAACACTGGATCCGTTTGGCTATTCAATTGCTGACACTATTGTAACATCGCAAAACTTCATATTAAAAGCCGGAAATAAGCTGCATATAAAATCTCAGTCTGGAACAATTCGAAACCTGCTACTTATCCGGGAAAACAAACCATTCGATTCGTTGCTTGTAAAAGAATCTGAACGATTGGTACGCAAGAAGGCAAATGTACATGATGTTTCATTTTTCATTATCGCAACTTCAAAAAATTCTGACTCTGTTGATATTTTTATTCGCGAATTAGATAACTGGAGTATTATTCCTAAAGTTTCAGCTTCCTCTTCCCGCATCACTATTAATTTGATTGATAAAAATTTTTTAGGGTTCGGGCACGAATTTCGAAATATTTACTCCTGGCATCATACCACCGGAGATGATGCTTTCACTACAAATTACTTTATTCCCAACATCCGCAATACCTATATCAGCACAACACTGAATTATGGTACAGATGAGTTAAGGAATTCTATAATGAGTGTCTCAATTGACCGTCCGTTTTTTTCTCCCTTTGCGAAGTGGGCAGGAGGAGTAAAAATTACACAGCTATTTAGCAAGGATACCATTCATTTAAGCGATTCGCTATTGTTGCAAAGATTTAAATTTAACACACATGATTATTGGGCGGGTAATGCCATTCAAATATTTAAGGGTAATACGGAAAATCGTCGCACAACTAATTTTATTTCTGCAGTGCGTTTTTTACGAATCCACTATCTTGAAAAGCCAGAGGAAATGTATGATACGGTGCATCTGTATGCCAATGAAAATTTTTACCTGGCCAATATTGGCATCTCACAACGAAAATTTGTACTGGATAAATTCATTTTCAATTTTGGCAAAACAGAAGATGTACCCATTGGAAAAGTATTCGGCCTGACATGCGGCTATCAGGAAAGAAATAAGACCAGCCGTTTATATTTAGGCGCGCGTATTTCTTTCGGCAATTATTATCCTTGGGGATACCTAAGCACTAACTTCGAGTATGGATCTTTTTTCCGGGGATCACATTCAGAGCAGGGAATTTTATTGGCTGATGTAACATATTTTACAGGATTGGTAGAAATAGGAAGATGGAAATTCAGGCAATTCGTAAAATCGCAGGTTATTATTGGCATAAACAGACTCTCTTACGATAGTTTAACGCTCAATGATGGTTATGGCCTGGATGGCTTTCACAGTTCTGAATTGTCAGGTACCAGCCGCCTTTTATTTACGTTGCAAACACAATCCTATGCCCCGTGGAATTTTATCGGATTCCGGTTTGGGCCCTTTCTTAATTGTTCACTTGGCATGCTTAGCGATCCGGTAACAGGATTAAAAAACAGCAAAGTATACGCACAATTAGGGTTGGGCATTCTAATTAAAAATGACTACCTGGTTTTTAATACATTTCAGATATCCATCTCATTTTATCCCATAATTCCTGGTGTCGGGAATAATGTTTTTAAAATAAACTCATTTAAAACATCTGATTTCGGCTTCGGGGATTTTGAATTTGGAAAACCGGCAATAGTGGTGTTTCAATGAGGTAAAATAAGATGATTAAAGCTCTGAGATAATCTTGCGCAATTCTTCTTTGGTTTTGCCAAGCTTGATTTGAAGTTTTCCATACATTTCCTCTTGCTTGCCTTCTTCATACATCAGGTCATTTCACACATATTATTTGATAAATGGAAACTTGAGAACTAATGCGTTCCTGTATTTTCATTTGACTTGTAAATCATCAGCGAAAAGTTTGCCATTAGAGTTATAATTTTAATGTGTGAATGATGTAACTTATTTATAAATTTATGTAACATTTCCGGGAATTAAGCGGATTACCTTTGAAATATAATTTAAAATAAAAATTATGAACGTCAAAAGAATCTTTGGGGTGCTACTCACTGTCCTTGGAATCGGTGGGCTTATTTATGCTGCAGTATTATTTGTCAATCTCTCAGGTGGTACGCGGGATATTAAAGCGCTTGTCATTTTCGGCATACTCGGTATTATATTCTTCATTGCCGGAATTGGCCTTATACGCACAACAAAAGACGAATCATGATGTGTGAATAATGTTAATTGTTTCCGGAATATGGTAACCGGGCTGAAACTAATGAAAAATTATTCATTTATTTCATAAAGACGAAGCCTGTTTTTAAGCTCAATAATTTCATCCTGCAGGGAGAGTATTTTCTGCAACAAATGAGTGATGGTGTCAATACCTTCCAGGTTAATATCCAACTCATAATAAAGGCGAATAAATTTCTCCAATTGCTGAAGCTGGCCTGCATCGATAAACCCTGTTTCTTTAATGGTAGTAATTTCTATCAAGCCGGTTTGTTGTAATGAACTGATAAATGAAATCTCAATGTTGTGATTGGTACAGAACTCATCTACAGCTATTAAATATTCTGTTTGCATTGTTTACGTTTTGAAAATTACGATTTGGATAGTTCGGTAAATAATACTTTTTGGTTATCCGTTAAATTTGTTGGAATTTTAATCGTATAGGTTACGTATAAATCTCCAAATTGCCCTTCATTTTTATAAACAGGAAATCCTTTGCCTTTTAACTTTATTTTACTTCCATTTTGAGTTTCAGGCTTTACTTTTAGTTTTACTTTTCCGTTTAAGGTATCCATTGTGATTTCACCTCCCAGCACGGCGGTGTATAAATCTAAATCTACGGTAGAATATAAATTATTTCCCAAACGTTTGATATTGGGGTGATTAGCTATTGAAAATGAAATATATAAATCACCGTTCGGCCCGCCATTTATTCCCGGGCCTCCATGGCCTGAAATTTTAATTGTTTGTCCATTTTCAATTCCTGCAGGAATAGTAATTCTTATGCTTTTCCCGTTTACCGTTAACGTTTGTTTGTGCGTTTTATAAGCATCGATGAGGTCAAGATGTAATTCTGCATTGTAATCTTCTCCTCTGTATTTCACCTTCATTCTCCTGGCGGCACCCGCGGATCCACCAAACATGGATTCAAAAAAACTGGAAAAATCCCCTTCAGTTTGTTCCCCTGAATACCCCGGTCCACGATAATTTGACGATTGTTCCTGATATTGTTTCGCTTTTTCAAATTCTTCAGCATGTTGCCAGTCCTTTCCGTATTGATCGTATTTCTTGCGTTTATCGGGATCGCTCAATACTTCATTGGCTTCATTGATCTGCTGAAAATTCTTTTTAGCATCTCTATCATTCGGATTTAAATCGGGGTGATACTTTCTGGCCAATTTCCGGTAGGCATTTTTGATGTCCTTTGGCGTTGCCGTTTTATCAATCCCTAATATTTTATAATAGTCTACAAAGAGCATTTCTTTCACGAAATTTATATATCGTAGTCCTGATCATCAGCATTTTCCATAAGTGTAAAATCTGAAAGTTCGTCGTCTTCGTCCCCCAGGAACTGCATGTCACTGTCCGGACCAGGTTCCAGTATGTTGTAATCATCATATGATTTGTAATTTGACCGGTCATGAGAATAACCTTCGTTACGCTGGTCGTTTTGATTTCTATTCATTTTTCTAATTGTTTAATTGTGAATGAAATTTCACTAAATAAAAATAAGTTGCTTTATTACAGAAATCGTTACACAATTTTGGAAATGAATTACATCATTCACACATTTTCTTTAGTAAATAGGTAACAAACAAATGTGTAGGTTTTAATGATGCTAATTATTTTTCGCAAATTTGATCAGTGCTTCATTAAACTTGCGGGTTTCTTCCAGGAACAAGCTATGGCCGCTATTCTCAGAAGCAATAAGGTGTGAATCTGAGATTCCCGCTTTCATCTGTTCAGCAAGATCAAAAGAACATATTTTGTCTTTTTTGCCATGCAGGATCAATGTCGGAATGGTTATTTTCAGCAGATCACTTCTCAGGTCCGTATCACGCAAAGCGATTAGACATTGAGCTGTTGCATAAGAAGAAGCGCTTAAACAAATCCCATTTAACCAATTGCCGATTCCTTCATTTAATGAGGTTTCAGTAGCGGAGAATATCTTTGCGAAATTGGATAAAAGCTTTGGCCGGTCCTGGTAGTTCAATTTAATCAAGTCATCAACAGCACTTTTTGGCAGATTGTATGGGAAATCTTTGCGTCGTGTCCAAATCGGGGCTGCTGCCCCGCACAAAGCCAGCTTAGAAACATGAGTTCCATTATCCGCTGATACAAAACGAACCGCAATGGCCCCGCCCATGGAAAAGCCAACTAAAACAGCATCTTTTATATCCAGTTTACTTAAAACTTTTTTTATATCCAACGCATGTACATCGTAATTATAGGCTCCGTAAGGTTTATCGGATTTGCCAAAACCTCTTAACGTGATACCAATTACACGGAAATTTTTATTTATCAGATCGTTGTATTGGTATTCATACATTTCATCACTTAATGGCCAACCGGGTATTAAGACAATAGGTCTTCCTTCGCCCGCATCTGTAATATGAAGGCGTACATTGGGTTCTACTTCAATATATTCTGCTCTGGCCATTCCAGGCATTGTTTTATCAATTAGTTTTTCCATTGTTTTAAATATTTAATTATTGTTATTGATTGCACACCATATCTACAAATTCTTTGTTGATTTGGCGGGTGTCTCTGATTTAGCAATCTTAGCAGGAGGTACTTTACCTGAGAACATTTTAGTTAATGATTCCTCAAACGTCCAAGTATTGTATTAAGAGAAGTTTTTAACTTATCAATTGCCCCTTCTACTGCCTGTTCATGAGTATTTCCAAGATTTGTAACAGCAATTGGGCGCCTGCCTTCAAGTCGGGCTTCAAGCAAACACCGTATGTCGTTCAGCCCTTCCTTATTGCCATTTTCATCTGAAAGATGAACCTCCAACCTTGTTATATGCTGACTAAACCTGCTTAATTCTTCTGATATTAATGCGATTAACGGAGCTCTGAGTTCTTCGCTTCCGGTTATATTATTGTCGGTATTAAATTGAATTGTCATTATGGTTGAATTTATTTATTACTGAATTTTGATAGAGCTAAATTAAGCACCTGGAAGAGGATAAGTGTTACATGACTTTTGTCCGTGATAGTCTATTTTCTATAATACGTATAGAAATGCTACCAAATTTGCCTTTTCTTGTACTGTCAGATGCAATTCCTGAATGATATTGAAGTATTCCACAACATCTTCCAAAGTAAAACACCTTCCGTCATGCAAATAAGGAGGTGAGTCTTTGATGCCTCTTAAAGGGAAGGTTTTAATAGCACCATCATGCGCCATCATCATGCCATTCACCATTTCTTGTTTATAAAAACGTTCTGCCTTTAAATCGTGCATGCTGTTATCGGTATAGTAAGGTGCTGTATGACATGAAACGCACCGTCCTTTGCCGTTGAAAATTGCTTCTCCCTGTAATTCTGCCGGGGATGCTTTGGTGTTATCCAACTCGCCATATATATTGAGCTTAGGGGCTGGCGGGAAATCTAATAACGCCATAAATTCAGCCATAAAGTGAACTTGCGAACCTCGTTCGAGAATGTTAACTCCCTTTTTGGCTGCCATGCACATATCCCCATCAAAGTAGGCGGCCCGTTGTTCGAATTCGGTGAAATCTTCAACAGTTTTAAGTGCGCGTTGCGAGCCAAATAGTCTCTGAACATTTACTCCACGCAAGGTTGGTGTTTCGATCCTGTGCCTGAACTCCTGGGGTCGAATGTCCCCAACCAGATGGTTAGCACCGTTGCTGTGTCCGTTGACATGACAATCAAAACAGGTAACGCCAAGGCTGGGTCGGTCAGTTCGCCGGTCTTCTGTAGCATTAAACTGTTGTTGCGGAAACTGGGTTACTAATAAGCGCAATCCTTCGAGTTGTTTTGGATTTAAAATGCCATTGAAAATTTCGTAGTAATTATCGATGGTGATCAAACGACCCTTCGCAACATCACCCAAATCGGGTCGTGTGGTTAGATAAATGGCAGGTGTAGGATCAGGGAGAATATGCTCCGGAAGATCAAAATCCAAATCGAAGCGAATAAGCCGGGGAAGCGAATCAGTAATCATTTTGGGGAAAAGCATGCCACCTTCGGCATGATCGGCAAATGGCAGCGGTTTGTAAGGGAATAAGTCCTTCATTTTTATCTGCTCAGGAGTTAGCTTATCCAGCTCTGCCCAGCTAGTACCTTGAAGTTTGGCTGTAGGACCTACGGGTACATTTTTTCCCCCTGACATGACGATGTCAGGAGATGTTTTTTTTGAAAGATCATACCGGGCATTTAATAAAGCCATGTGTTCTTTTGTGCGATCCGCTTTTACTTTCATGCGGTCGGCCTTAATTTGGTCAAAACCTACATTCTGGTTGACAGGACCATAGCTAGAAACGACATTCGCTTGCTGAGCAAAAGATACATCAACATTGAATATTGTAATCAACGAAATGCAGAAGCAAAATAGTTTTTTCATTTGTTGGTTCATCTTTAAACAGGTTAAACATTTCTTTAAGAGATTAATATCATTCGCAGATTCTGCCTGCGTTCTGAAAGAATTTCTAAATTGGAGTAATGAAATTTTTAAGAAGACGAATTTATACATCTTTACCCGGATATGTATTACATAATTTTTAAGAAATATTACATAATTCACACATTTCCTGAATTGAAAACTCCGGTTACGGGCTTATTCGAGGAGTTTTATGAATGAAGTTTGAAATTACCTTATGATGGATTCTTATTCTTATATTGATTTTTTTAAAAAGGATAACCTATTGCAATATTCAAGATCAGGTTCTCACTTCTCCACGAAGGACTCCCAACGTTTATCTGATTTAACACCCACCTGTGATTTCCTTCCAGCCATGGCTTTCGCAGCGGTGTTGCAAGGTCGAACCGTAAAATGAAAAAGGAGACATCAATTCTTAATCCAATGCCTGCCCCTACAGCAATTTCATCAGCGAACCGGGAAAAGGAAAACGGGCCCCCTATCGTTGAAGGATTTGATTTTAACAGCCATACATTTCCAGCATCGACAAATATGGCACCTTTGAAAAAGCGATAAATTGTAAAGCGATACTCTGCGTTCATTTCCAGTTTTACTTCGCCTCCCAATTGTAAAAATCCTATGCTATCGTTATTCTGATTATAGGTGCCCGGACCAACGGAATTAATACTAAATGCGCGAATACTGTTAGGCCCGCCACTGAAAAATTGTTTGGTGTAAGGCAGGATTGAAGAGTTTCCATAAGGCCTGGCGACACCCGCAAAAACTCTCATCGCTAATTTATTTTTATCTATAAAATTGTAAAAGCCCCGGCCATCAATACTTAACCGGGCGTATTGCGAATAGATAGATCCAACCACACTTGAGGGGTTATCGGCTGATATTTTTTCCCCGGCTATGATTTTTGCCAACGAAAAAACATTCCCTGCAGCTTCAGCTGATAGTTGAAAAAAGTATTGCATCTTTTTCAAGGATACTACTTGTTCGTTATACGTATATGAATAACTTCCTCCTGCAATGAATTGCTCTTCATAACTTTTTTTAAGAAAAGGGTTTGACTCGAGTAATTCATTGAATGCGGCTGATTTATTTGCAAGAGTAGTATAGCTTATATTTATTGGATTTAATTCATGTTCTTTCCTGATATCTTTTTTCCATTTATAACCATAAATGAATTGAAATGTGCGCATGTCGAAATAACCGACTCTTTTCAAATAGGAATACGAAAGCGAAAAACGTGTTTTTGGAATGTATAAACTGTTTGTTCTTTTAATTTTAAACGGTACAAGAAAGCGTGGAAAATACAACTCAATCTGCGGATTAAATGAATAAGAATATAAATTTTTGTTTTTCCCGCTCAATTGTGCCTCGAATGATGCCGCCATACTAAGATTTAGTAATTCAGCTCCCTTAAATGCATTTCTATTCATAAAACTTGCATTCAACCTTGGCCCCGTATAATTATTTGATTTTGAAACAAGTTCCATTTCAACCCTGAATGTATGCTTCGGCATGGGTGTCATTAAAATGGTTACATCTAAAAATCCTGCTGCTGAAGTATCGCTGTCAGTAAATTTCATGCGGACGAATTTGAAATTACCCATCGTCATCAAACGGTTAAGCGTGATGTTGTGATTTTTTCTTGAATAGATTTCATTCTTTCTTAAATAAACCGATCGTGAAATTACTTTTGGCCTGATCTTCATTTCTGTTTCTTTCCCCAGAAAAAAATTACCCTGATACCTTAGCGTGTCTTTCGGCCTGTCTGCTTCTTCCTCGTCCAACGAATAATCCTGATCAATAAACACTTTATTGATGCGATACACAGTCAAAGCCTTTTCTGTAATACTGTCTTTTAAGGTAAGCCTGAATGTTACATTATGATTTACAATGGATGTATCGGCTTTAAAAAGCAAATAATCGGGATTGAAGTAGAAATACCCGTTGTTTTTCAATAAAGCATCAATTCGCATCCTTTCGCTTTTCAAGTTTTCCAGACTATAATCATCACCCGGTTTAATCAATGATTTTTTCTTTACTTTAAGGATCATCCGGTTTATACTGTCGTTGGAAACAGAATAAATAAGTTCTTTGATTGTATATGGCTTATGAATATGACTTTTGTAAATTACTTTTGCAGTATGTCGTTTTTCCATGGTTTTGAATTCAGTATAACTTTTAAAAATTCCGATATTGAAAAGCTTAGCATCAATAATAGCGGAAGTAACCGCGGGCTTAACACTGCTCATCAATACGGGAGCTTCCCCGTTTTTTTTGAGCCACTTTTTAAACTTGCTTTCAGGATTTTCGCCGGCTGCCATATACCTCCACAATTTTGGACGTAAGCCTAAAATTTTTTTATTCGGTTCGGGGCGTACTGCATTTTCGGCAGTATTTTTAATAAACCGTTTCTTCCTGTTATTAATTTTATCTGCTGATTCTAATTTTATTTCCGATCCGGCATAAAGCTTTTCACCCGGGGGCAAATGCTTTGTACCACTGCATGCTGTTAAAAGAAGGCAGATAATGATCTGAACGTATTTATTTTTAATGGATAGTGTCATTACTCTTGTTTTTCCCGGTGAATCACTTTTACTTTTTTGGGTGCTCTGAATAATTCTTTCCATTTATTGAAATCGCGCACATATGAAACACCGATTCCTGTTTCAATTATCTGGCCTTCAATAGCGCCTTCATATTGGTTATGCCTGAAACCTTTCAACCGGTAACGGCCATCTTTCGTCAATTTATACTCTATTGTAACATCGCTGGTAATATCGCTTGCCGAGTTTTGTTTTGCTTTTTCTCCCTCTACATCCACGGTACCGCCAACCTGAACGGTTAAGCGTTCGTTGAAAAGTTGCTTCTTAAGTCCTATTTCCACTTCTGTTCTTCCTTCAGCTTGTCCCGTACCATAATCATCATAGGATTGGATGTCAAAATCTAATTCAACACCGGGCACAACCTTTGAGCTAAGCTGATTTAATTGTGCTGATAAAAATTTGCCCACTGTTGAACGAACTACGGCTGATGCCCCACCATTTGCATCCGTTTGCAACGGATTCTCCTGTATAAACCGGCCCAATACCAATAAAGCAAATACCTGTTTGTTTAATGCTGAAGGATCTTCGTTTAGCATATTCAATTTTGCATTTACTGCTCCGCCTAAAATTCCTTTATCCTCAGGGGGCAATTGTATCTCGAAACTAATTTCAGGATGTAAAATTTCACCGCGCAGTTTCAGCAGAACCCAAAACGGATACTTTTGTTTATAAGCGCCTTTATCAACTTCGCTTAAGCCCGACATCTGATCAGCCACAAGATCAATGGGTGAAGCACGGACGGAATAAGTCGCATTTATGGATATTTCTGCATCCAGGGGATCACCGTTCCAAATGATCGTACTGCCGGGATTAATATCAAATTTCCTTTTTATTACTGATCGCAACGAGACGAGATAGCTGCCTTCATCCAGATTATATGCACCTGTAAGGCTCATTTTCCCGCTTCTGTCCATTGTAAAACTTAATGCAGCTTCACCTTTAACTACTAACGAATCAGTAGAAGCAGGATCCATCAATAACCGCAGCGTTGCCTGCTTATCTATTTCAATGATGGAGGAGAGGTCAAATCCTGTAAATCCTGATTTTTGTTCTACATTTTTCTCTTCTTTGTATAAAATTGAATTAAGTTTCAAAGAATCTACAAATTCCACTACATCTTCACCTTTGTCGGTGGTGAGTTTTCCTTCGGGAACTACAAATGTAAAGTTTGAACCTTTTTTCATCTTTATTTTTGCATTTACAACCGGAAGTGTCATTGGTCCATTTACATCAATCTTGCTGTCAATGATCATCCTGCCAAAGAATTCTTTGTTGTTTTTTACAGTTGTATTTAATAATATAAAGTCCTTCGTATTCACATGTAAGTCAAAAATGAAATCTTTAAACTGTTTCATTTGAACCGTGCCATCAATGATTGCGGTGTGCTTATCAGCATCTAAAAGGGTGAAAGATTTAAAATAAATTCCTTCCTTTTTTAATTGAATAGTTTCATGCCTTAATTCTAACCTGTTATTCAACACAGCAGGTTTTATAAAAGCATCATTGAAAACGAGTTCGCCTGTCATTTCAGGTGCATTGGTCGCTCCCTGAATGAATAAATTTCCTGTGAGATTTCCGGATGCTTCTGTTATTTGCCCCATCGAAAATGCTTCAACAGTTTTCATAGAAAGCGATTGAATAACAGTTTTTATGCTGATTGAATTATCGCCACCGTCAGGGATAAAATAACCATTCGCTGTCAGATTGTTATCAGTACCCGATAAATTCACATCAATATCAAATCTTGCGGCTGTTGGGTTGTCAGCTTTGACTGATAAATCTCCGATGGGAATTTCACGAACAACCAGGTTACTTATTTTAGTATCAGCAATTATACCGTACGTGTTGTTCACTCTTTTAAGCAATACATTTCCATCAACATTTCCTTTTACCAGACTGGTGTCCTTTTCAATGATCCGGGAAATGTCATCCAGCTTGAAATTCTTTATCGCAATGTTCAAATCATCATTGAACTGATCATGTGCAGAGGCGATATTAATCTGACTATTAGCATTATTAATAAAAAAGTGATGGATCAAAAACCCTTCTTTCCCGAATTCAATATAATTATCTGCGGCAATGTCCCAGCGGTTATTCATCAGATAGAAATCTTTTGGATCGAGTATAAGCTTATAATTGGCCTTATCCCTGGTAATTTTTGAACGGATCAATAACTTTTTGTTTTGATTATCAGCAATTGAAGATGCATTTGCAAATAGTGTTTTATCTGCAAGTTTTCCATCAAATAAGAATTTGTCTGATTTGATTTGTGCGTTTGAAATACTGCTGCAGGATATTTTATAGTTTAATGCAGTCGAATTCGAATTTACATCCAGAACAAAGTCTCTGATTTCAGTTGTTCCATAAACTATTTTTTTCATTGTCGCATTCAATTTCAATTCGCTTTTCTCACTATCAAAACTTCCCTGAATAATGCCCGGCTCGAACTCTTTTAGCTGAGGCAACAGAACTTGCGAAAGAACGGGGTGATTGCGAAGTTGTATTTCAAAATTAAAATTCGATGGTTCGCTTTTCTTTTTTAATTGATTGCTATCTGAGAATGGAAAATAATTGTTAATGAAATTGTTAAGCTCAGCTGAAAGGTCGGCAGGAGAAATAGTTCCGGAATATTTTACACCAATGAGGGCACTGCTGAAATTTAATTCGCTTTTGTTCGGTTCATTTATCGAAACAAATAATAAGGAATCGAGCACATATATTTTTTCGCCCTTAGCAATAATCATATTGGAGATTCCAGCCCTGCCATTCAGTTTATTTACAGCGCCGCCCTTTAAATCTGCTGCTGCAACCAAACCTATTCTTATATCATCTTTGGTAAAATTGAGTTTTTGAAGGTCGGCGCCCTGCACATTCAATAGAAATTTATATTTTTCCTGGTTTGGATTTAAATTTACAAGTCCATCAAAATCAAATACTGCATTTTCATCATTCAAATTTATCTTGCCTTCAAATTCCTGTCCACTGATATTGCCATCTACAGTGAGATTGTGATAAATATATTTATTCAGATTACAGATTGTTTGCTTATTGAATCTCCGTAAGATACCGTTGAATTGATGATCTGTATCTTATTTACCGTTATTTTTGGCAAAACACTATCTGATTTTTTATTATTTGCAATTGCCGGTTTTTTTATCAGAACATTTGCATTTAGACTTTCAATTAGCAATTCATAAATACCATAAATGGATTTCCCGAAATCAATTTCATCCATTTTTAATTTTAAACTCCCGAGTACCACAGCTACATTCATTCCTCCATATTCATCATCGTAATGAAGCCGGATGTTTTTCAGACTAGCTTTATCTATGCTGAATGTCCATTTGGATGTTGATTGAGGCTTAACTTTTGTTTGATTGGTAGTATCACTGAATGCAGTCAGCAGAAAGTTATAGTTGAAAAGAGAATCTATATCGGTGCTGTATAGATTGAGATTTACGTCTTCCAATGCGAACGAACTTATGGATATCTTATCAGAGAATAAGTCGTAAGGTGCAATATTTATTTTCGCCTTTCCAGCGTACAGTAAAGTATCCTTTTGAGCATCTTCGAGATAAAGACCCTCAATAACAACTGATTTTGGAAATGAGATACTGATATTTTTTATCTCTACACGTGTATGCGTTTTATTGCTGACAAAAGAAGTGGCATAATGTACAATCTTGTTCTGAATTCCGGGAATTTGGATAAGTGCAGCAATTATTACGACTATAAGTATAATGACTATGGCCACCCATAATACAGCTTTTAAAGTTTTTTTTAAAAATGATTGTAATTTATTCAATTAATTTGATTTTATGTTTTGTCTCTTACATAGAATTCAAATAAAATATTGTCATTTACAAAGTGCAATTCTGAAATATATACGAACTTTAATAATTCAATCAGTTCCGGAATCTTTTTCAAATCAATTGTTACTTCTTTAGTCTTTGCATCCCATTCAACAGGAATATTGTCAAGTTTCTTTTCCAGAAAGAAATGAGCGACTTTAGCCGCTATAACTGCCAGCCCATCTACTTCATAATTGATAAAAACTACATCTTCTTTTACCTCCTTTATAATCAAAACTACAGAATCAATATAAGTAGCTTTAATTTTATTCTCTTCGATGTTCTTTAAGCCAATATCAATATGATAATAATCACTTAAAAATTCCTGAATTTCTTTTATGGGTATTTCTAATCTCATAATGTTTTAATCTTTAGACATATTAAGTAAAGGTGAATTGTTTTTTTTCTTCCATACGATGAACTTCCAACCTTGTTATATGCTGACTAAGCCTGCTTAATTCTTATGACATTAAGGAAGTTGACGAAGCTCTGAGTTCTTCGCTCCCGGTTACATTTTTGTCTGTATTAAATTAAATTTTTATCAGGTTGCCGATAGCTCCTTTAGTAAAAACTGTGTAATTTCCATTTTCTTCGTTTTGTGTTGACATTAATTTACGGTCCGAATCAAAAGAAAATTCACCGGCACGGTTGTTTTCGGCATTTAATATTTTTCTGTTAATTCCAAGATCGTCTCCTAAAAGCAGCAACGCAATTTCGGTCGGGTCTCCCGTTCCATGTCCGTTCTCATAGGTTGCATCGGAACAAAGGATCATAGCTTTTGCAAGTAATTTTACATCTTCCGTGGCAGTGTTTTCCCTATCCCGATCAATAGCTATTTCGCCTTCCAGGTTGAAACAGTTTGTAACTGTCATCTTGTTTTGTGTTAAAGTACCCGTTTTGTCGGAACAGATAATATTGACAGATCCGAGTGTTTCAACGGCAGGCATTTTTTTTATTATAGCGTTTTTCTTCGACATACTTGTCACCCCGATAGCAAGGACCACTGCGACAATAGCTGCAAGACCTTCAGGTATAGCTGCTACAGCCAAAGAAACCGATAAAAGGAACATTTCTGCCAGATCTCTTCCCTGGAGCAAAGCAATGATGAAAATAATGACACAGATTCCGAGGGCAAACAATCCAAGTGTTTTTCCTAATTTATCTAACCGGATTTCCAAAGGGGTTTTAGATTTTTCTTCCGTGTTAATGATATGGGCAATTTTGCCGACTTCGGTATTCATCCCGGTTTCAACCACAACTCCAACACCTCTTCCATGAGTAACATGTGTTGACATAAAAGCAGTATTCGAACGGTCTCCCAGAGGCGTTTTGGGATCGTAGTGAATAAGTAATGCATCTTTTTCGGAAGAAACAGATTCACCGGTCAGTGCCGATTCCTCGATCTGAAGATTTGCCGACTCGATCAAACGAATATCCGCAGCAATGAACCGTCCGGCATCAAGGATAAGAATATCGCCGGGCACAACTCTCCAGGAACCAATCTCCCGGACTTCTCCATTTCTGCGGACAAGCGCCTTAGGAAATGACATTTTCTTTAGTGCGTCTATCGCTTTGCCTGCTTTCACCTCCTGAACAACGCCAAGCACAGCATTCGTAATTATTACGAGTATGATGATTATTGCATCGGTATACTCGCCCATAAACAGGGTGATAATTACTGCTACAAATAAGTTAGCAACAAGCGGAAAAAAGACAACGACACGACAGACATTTCACTGCAACTAGACAAATAAAGACAGAAAATAAAATAAGCCGACACTCAAGCCAACCCAAAAGTTTAAATTTTTACCCCACCGCACTTTTTCGCCAAAGGCGTTTTGCTATCCCACATTGCAGCACATTTGCAAGCCCCCACAAGCCAACGCTCAAACCAAAGGCTTGCAAAAGAGCTGCAATTTTGCCAACGCTCCTAATTGGCACATTTTGCAAATAATATTTTAGTTTAATTAATTTATAATGTCGAAGGAATTAAAATAATATCTATTTTTGCATCATAATAAACTAGGGGTGCCTTACTTTCAGGCTGAGATCATACCCTTTATACCTGATCAGGATAATACCTGCGTAGGGAAGTAAAGAAAAATCAATTGCTGAAAGTTTTAATTCCCAATGTTTATTCAAGTTTAATACTTAATAAACAAAAAAATGGAACAAATCGTATCAGCAGGAGTTATCGATTCCTATTTTAGAAAACTTAAAGAAAATTTATCGGTAGATGTCGCAATTGCAGGGGGCGGTCCTTCAGGACTAGTCGCTTCGTATTATCTTGCGGGAAAAGGTTTAAAAGTCGCTTTGTTTGAACGCAAGCTCGCGCCCGGTGGCGGAATGTGGGGAGGGGCAATGATGTTCAACGAAATTGTTGTGCAAAAAGAGGCTTTGCATATACTCGATGAATTTAAAATTGACTATAACCATTACGATACGGATTATTACACCTTGGATTCTGTGCATGCAACATCTGCTTTGATTTACCACGCAACTAAAGCCGGTGTGCGGATGTTCAATTGCACTTCAATTGAAGATGTTGTTTTTCAAAATAACAGGGTAAGCGGTATTGTTGTCAACTGGGCGCCTGTTCATCGCGAACACATGCATGTTGACCCGCTTGTTATAATGGCAAAGGCTGTAATTGATGGTACCGGTCACGATTGCGATATTGCCCGAACGCTTGAAAGAAAAAACAACATTAAATTAAATACCGAAACAGGAAAAGTAATGGGCGAACGCTCCCTATCTGTTGAAGAAGCAGAGCGTACTACTATTGAAAATACTAAAGAAATTTATCCGGGATTATTTGTGTCAGGAATGGCTGCAAATGGCGTGAGCGGTGGATTTAGAATGGGACCTATTTTCGGAGGGATGTTACTTTCCGGTAAAAAAGTTGCTGAATTAATTTCTTCGCAATTACAAAAAAAATAGTATATGGAAGATTTTGGCTTATATATTATTTTAACCAAGCCTTTTTTACCGTACACAACCATTGCAGAAAAATGTGTTGCTCATGGTATAAAAATGTTGCAGTTACGCGAAAAAAATCTTCCCGATAGGGAATTGATAAAGATTGGAAAAGAAATCCGCAATATTACTAAAGGCACTGGAACGAAACTGGTAATTAACGACAGACCTGATATTGCAGCAATATGCGAAGCTGATTTTTTGCATCTTGGGCAGGATGATATTTCAATAAATGATGCAAGGAAAATTGTGGGAGATATGAAGATTGGATTATCTACACATTCTATCGAACAAGCTAAAGAAGCTTTGAAAAATAATCCATCTTATATTGGATTCGGTCCTGTATATCCTACAAATGCAAAAGCAATACCCGACAAGCCCGTAGGCACCGAACAATTAAAACAAGTACTTGGTTTTGCCAATATACCTGTAGTCGCTATCGGCGGTATTTTCCCTGAAAATATAAAACATGTTATTGATGCAGGGGCAAAAAATATTGTCATGGTAAGGTATTTTATGCAAACCGGCGAGTTCAACAAAAGAGTCAATGAAATTAAAAAATTATTTTAAAAGACAGAAAAAAATGAATACTCAAATACAAAAAGCCCGTGAGGGAATTGTTACACAAGAAATTATTGATGTAGCAAAACAAGAAAATGTTAATCCCGATTGGGTTCGCAATGAAATAGCAATAGGAAGAATTGTAATTCCGAAAAACATAAATCATGATTTTCCTGTTCGCGGTATTGGTAAGGGATTACGCACAAAAATTAATGCTAATATAGGCACATCGGAAAAACATTGTGATCTGGTTGAAGAATTAGAAAAAATGAAAATTGCCATAAAACATGGAGCCGATGCAATAATGGATCTCTCTACCGGTGGAAATCTCAGGATAATATTGCAGCGTATTTTAAAAGAATCGTCTGTCATGGTTGGTACTGTCCCGATTTATAATGTTGCCACACGTTTGCTGTCGGAAGGGAAAAATATATCTCAACTTGATCCTGAAGATTTATTTAATGAAATTGAGATGCAAGCCAGAATGGGCGTAGATTTTATGACATTGCACTGTGGCGTTACAAGATCATCGCTCTCCTATTTAAAAAACGATGAAAGGGTTTGCGGTATTGTTAGCAGGGGTGGCGCAATATTGAAACGATGGATAACAAATAATAATAAAGAAAACCCATTATACGAGCAATATGATAGGATTCTTGATATTTGTGGAAAATACGATGTTACTATCAGTCTTGGCGATGGAATTCGTCCGGGTTGTGGGGCAGATGCGACCGACAGGGGGCAGATTGCGGAGCTACTGGTTCTTGGCGAACTGGTTGATCGTGCAAGGGAAAAAGGAGTACAGGTAATGGTAGAGGGACCAGGACATATGCCACTTGACCAAATAGAAATGAATGTAAAAATCATGAAACGACTTTGCCATGAAGCTCCTTTCTATGTATTAGGTCCTTTAACTACCGATTCGGCTCCGGGATACGACCATATTGTTGGAGCTATTGGCGGAACTGTTGCTGCAATTCATGGTGCAGATTTTTTATGCTATGTAACACCCGCAGAGCATCTGTGTTTGCCAACAGTAAATGATGTAAAGGATGGTGTAATTGCAAGCAGGATAGCTGCACAAAGCGCCGATATTGTAAAAAACACAAACGGTGCACGCGAGAGAGATTATATCATTTCAAAAGCGCGCCGCGACTTGGACTGGGAAACAATTTTTAATAATGCCATTGACCCTGAAATAGCGCGTAAAAGAAAAAACGAATCCGAAAGCAGTAATGAAAATCATTGTACAATGTGTGGAAATTTGTGTGCCGTGAAAAACGATAAAAATATGTAATGAACTATTTTTTAACTATAGCTGCTTCTGATAATAGCGGTGGTGCTGGCATTCAGCAAGATATTAAAGTAGCTCACGATTTAGACTACTGGGCTCTTTCTGCCGTTAGTGGCATTACTGTGCAGAACTTTAAAAAAGTTTTTGAAATAGAAGCTGTAAAACCTTATCTGTTGCAATCCCAAATTGAACAATGCTTAATTTCATTTCCTGTTCAGGCAATAAAAATCGGGGCTATTTGCAACATTGAAAATTTAAAAGTGATTGCCGGTTGTTTGAAAAGTTATTCCGCAATACATGTTGTGCTAGATACTGTGTTGTTTTCAACAAGCGGGAAAACATTTTTGGATACTTCTGCTTTAAATACCCTGAAAGAGATATTATTCCCATTAACGGAAATAGTTACTCCTAATAAACTGGAGTTTGAAATTCTTACTAACCGAAATATCAATAATATTGACGAGGCGATTGAAATTGCAAAGGATAAATGTTTGGAATGGGAAACATCTATTTTAATTAAAGGAGGGCATTTTAATGATCCCATGATAACAGAAGCATTAATAACAAATACTCATGTTAATAAATTTAAAAGAGAAAGGAAAAATTATAATTACCAGCATGGAACAGGATGTACTCTTTCTACTGCACTTGCATGTTATTTAGGTCGAAAAACATCTATATCCAATGCGTATTCTTTAGCTACAGAATACCTCATTAAGCATTATGATTCATTGCAAATTAAAATGTCCTGATTTATCTCGATTTTGGTTGTAAATTATATTTACATATGGCAGCCCCAACACTCAAGCTGACGCTTCTGCTGCCAAAAGAGATAAATTTTACCTGCTCACATAAGTCATGGTTAATTTTTTGTTCAAAACAATTTCAATAAAAACATTGTTGAATGAAAAATAGTTATTTTATTTGCGATTCAATTTGTTCTTTGATTATTATTTATTAATTGTGAATTAGGTCCTGCTTTAGGGACTAAAAGGGAACCGTGTGAAAATCACGGGCTGACGCGCAACTGTAACTCTGCTCCAATAACATCGGAGAAGTATTTTCGGCAAAATAAAAACCACTGTCCGCCAACTGGCGGATGGGAAGGTAGCCGAAAATCAGAGAAGCCAGGACATCTGCCTGATTCATTTGATTGCTTTCGCGAATTGGAGCAAAATCAAATAGATGAATTTATTTAGAAGACACCAAAAAGTACTTCTCAAATTTTTCCCTTTCATTAGTTTGTTTCTTTTCGTTTGTAAGCATGCTGTATTAATCAAAAGATTGATGCTCATGATTCTATTTATTAACATTGAAAAAGTAACAAACAATGAAAAAAAGGAAAAAACACCAGTCCATTGTTTTAATTGCAGGCTGCGCGATGATTCTGTCTGCAACAACAGTATATGGACAACAACAAGACACCACAAAAGTTGTGTCATTAGATGAAGTAATAGTTACTGCAACACGTAGCGAGAAAAATATCAACGACATTGGCAGGAGTATTACTGTTATTACTTCAAACGATATCAAAAATTCCGGTGCAAGCACCGTTTCGGAACTGCTCAACCGAGAAGAAGGATTTTATATTGTTGGTGCACAACAAAATCCGGGAAGTTTAAATAGTATATTCACACGTGGAGCTAACAGCAACCATACCGTCATTATGATTGACGGTGTTCGAATTACCGACCCTTCTTCAACAGATAACTCCATTAACCTGTCAGAACTATCGCTGGCTGACATAGAGCGAATAGAAATTGTTCGCGGTTCACATAGCACACTTTACGGTTCATCTGCAATTGGCGGAGTGATAAATATCATCACCGGCAAAAATAATAAAACCCCCGGTATTCATGTTGATGCTGATGTAAAAGGTGGCGTTTTCGGTAATACTGGTTCAATCATTTCGGAAAATGTATTGTTAAATTACACGCACAAAAGCGGGCTGTATGTAAATGCGGAGATGTTCAATAACATTAGTAAAGGGTTTAATTCTACATTAGATACCATTACCAATCCAAATGCTTATAAACATCCTGACATGAGCGATGGCTTTAAAAAGACTGATATTATTGGGAGAATCGGGTATAAAACTAAAAATTTAGATTTGTATGCAGGATATAAAAAAGTTTTCCAGAATTTAGATATTGACGATGGCGCTTTCAAAGACGATGAAAATTACACGATAAATTTTAAAAGAAATTTAATTACTTATGGCGCATCATACAAATTCAATGATAAATATTCGATTAGGTTCAATGGAGGAGTGAGTGATATGGTTCGAAAGGCAATTGACGATTCATCAAAAATTGATGCTTCAGGAACTACCGATAAATCCTATTTCAGGGGCAAATACTCCGGTACGCTTGGCAATAATGAATTACAATTTAACTATAACATAAAAGGATTACAAATAGTCGCCGGCGGTGGTTTAAGTAAAGAAACTATGTCTGCCGAAACGTACTATTTCTCTGATCAATGGGGCGTTTATGAATCGAAATCAAACCTTGATTCATTAAATATCAATACAACAACATCTAATGGTTTTCTTCATGCCGATTTAGATGGTGAATTGTTTAATGAATCATTCAAACCATTCTCACTTGGTCTGGGTGCCCGATTTGTTAATCATAATGTGTTTGGTTCAACTTTAACTTATGAAGTCAATCCCTCAATCAAAATAAATGAGAACACCTTGCTTTATCTTTCATACTCCACCGGGTTTAACGCCCCATCGCTTTATCAGTTGTATTCGCCTGAAAAAGATTTTACATCAGGAATTACACGAGGAAATAAAACATTAAAACCGGAAGAATCCCGCACATGGGAAATCGGTATAAAACAAAAAGTAAACGATAACCTTTGGTGGAGTGCCTGCTACTTCAATACTGTTGTTGAGAATGTTGTGGACTACGTTTACCTTTGGAATAAAAATCAGGAAATAGATTCACTTTCGTACCTTGATTATTTGGGAGATACTTACATCAACCTCGGCAAGCAAACTAATAGAGGAATTGAATTTTCTATTCGTTCAAAAATATCGGATAAGCTAATAGTCTCAGGCAATTTCAGTTTGGTTAACGGAAAACTGGAATACAATCCTGAAAATATTGATATAGCGCACACACAAGGAAATCATATTCAATTATTCTCAAATGGAGCATTCATTTCCAAAGAAACAGAAAGCATCGGGTTGGTTCGCAGGCCAAATACGGCAAACATCAATCTGACATATATACCAGTCAAAAAACTTGCTTTACGGGTTGATGTAAAATATGTAGGAGCAAGAAATGATATCTGTTATAACGCTTCACTTGGTCCGTATGGAGCATTGGGAACAGTTGGTGTGGAAGATTACACCTTACTCGACTTTTCCACAAAATATGAAATCAAAAAAGGTCTCTCTGCAATGATTCGTGTGGAAAACATTTTAAATACAAAATATTATGAAATTAGAGGATATGCCACGCGTGGCAGAGGAGTTTATGGTGGCATAAGGTATTCTTTTTGAAAATAAGAAAAGTCTCTTTCGTTTAATAAACAATAAAATAATAAACCATTAAAATTAGTATTATGAAAACAAAAATCAACCCAAGGTTTGCAGTGTTGCTGTTACTCATAGTTGGAGCAGCAAGCACAAGATTTTTCAGTGTAGCAGGAAACAGTCCGCTCATCAATTTTACACCAATTGGAGCAATGGCATTGTTCGGCGGAGCTTATTTTACCCAAAAATGGAAGTCATTCCTATTTCCATTATTAACTTTATTCATTAGCGATATCATCATTTTATCCATTTTTTATGATGGTAAATTCGGAATAATGTACAATGGATGGTATTTCGTTTACGGTGCTTTTGCTTTGATGGTATTCTTTGGAAAATGGCTTCTGAAAAAAATAAACATCAAAAATTTACTTATTGCTGGTATTACAGCTTCTTTAACACATTGGGTTATTTCTGATTTTGGGGTATGGCTTGGCGGAGGTCTGGATATCACCACAGGATTGCCCTATACACGTGACATATACGGCTTATTGAAATGTTATTATCTGGCATTACCCTTTTTGAAAAACTTTTTCTTAGGAACAGCTTTTTACAGCACTATCATGTTCGGCCTATTCGAATTCGCACAAAGACGCTTTCCCGTATTATCCGTAAAACAAATATAATAATAATGATATATCTGATAACAGGTGGCGAACGTTCAGGCAAAAGCACTTATGCTGAAAAACTTGCTCTTGAGCTAAGTGAACATCCGGTTTATGTTGCAACTGCAAGAAAATGGGATGGCAATTTTGAAAAACGTATTCAGAAACATCAATCGGAACGTGGCGAACAATGGAATAATATTGAGGAAGAAAAATTTATCAGCAAACTTGATTTGAAAAACAAAGTTGTTGTTATAGATTGCGTTACCCTGTGGCTTACCAATTTTTTTGCCGATACAAAATATGATATTGAAACATCATTGACACAGACAAAAGCAGAGTTTGATAAAATAAAATCCATTAACGGGACTTTTATATTCGTTACCAATGAAATAGGTATGGGTGTTCATGCCGGAACTGAAATAGGACGAAAGTTTGTTGAATTACAGGGTTGGATGAATCAATACATCGCAAAAAATGTCGATAAAGTAATCCTAATGGTATCGGGTATTCCAGTAATAATAAAAAACGCTATATGAATAAACCTAAAGCCATATTTTGCTGGAGCGGTGGTAAAGATTCTGCTTATTGTCTGCATAAAGTATTATCAGAGCGTTCGTACGAGGTGTGCTACCTTCTTACTACCATTAACGATAAATACAAACGTATTTCAATGCACGGTGTAAGAGAAGAACTGCTTGAAAAACAAGCCAAGGCAATTGGAATAGAATTGCTGAAAGTTACAGTATCGGAAGGAACAAACAACGAATACGAGAAGCAAATGGAAATAATTTTGCTCAAAGCCAGAGCAGAAGGTATCAGGCATGTAATATATGGAGATATTTTTCTTGAAGATTTAAGAGTGTACCGTGAAAAAAATATGGAAAAAGTTCAAATGCAGGGGATTTTCCCATTATGGAAATTGGATACAAAATGGCTTATAAATGATTTTCTTGCAAAAGGATTCAAGACGGTTACCTGTTGTATTAACGATGAGTACCTTAATGAAGAATGGGTAGGCAGAGAAATTAATACAGCTTTTGTTAATCAATTACCTGTTGCTGTTGACCCCTGTGGAGAGAATGGTGAGTTTCACACGTTTTGTTATGAAGGCCCATTGTTCAAAAAGAAAATCCTGTTCAGCACAGGAGAAAAAGTATACAAACCCATAGAGGTGAAAACAGACCATATTTGCGCTTCATCATCAAACACGAAAGGATTTTGGTTTTGCGATTTAATTCCGGTATAAAAAATATGCTCTGTTCATGGAATGGTGGTAAAGACAGTTGTTATGCAATGATGCAGGCAATGCAACTTGGATATCAGCCCAAAGTGTTATTGAATATGCTGAATGAAAACGGGAAAGTATCACGTTCTCATGGTTTGCCTTTAGAAATATTGAAACAACAAGCAGGGCAATTGAGATTGCCGTTGGTTACTATCCCGACATCGTGGAATGATTATGAAAGGAATTTTATTGAAATACTTGGAAAGCTTAAAGAATCTTATAAACTTGATTACGCTGTATTCGGAGATATTGATTTGCAGCCGCATCGTGATTGGGAAGAAAAAGTTAGCGAAGCATCAAACATCAAAGCCTTATTGCCACTTTGGAAAAGAAACAGAAAAGAACTCGTGTTAGAAATGCTCGATTCCAAAATAGAATGCATGATTGTTTCCTGTAACACAACAATGGGAGAAAAATATTTAGGCAAAACGCTTACAAAGAAATTGACAGACGAACTGGAGTTAAAAGGAATTGACCCATGTGGCGAAAATGGGGAGTTTCATACATTAGTATTGAACTGCCCGCTTTTTAACAGAAGAATATAATTGCCTGCTTATGAAATCCAAACATATAATGATTACTGTTTTATTAACTGGAAAATTTAGTTACTATGGCCCAATTAAAAATTGAACCTGTAAACCGTTTCATTCAGGCGCAATTGCTGGAAAAAATTAACTTAAAAACCAAACCGACAGGCGCATTAGGCCGCCTTGAAGAAATTGCTTTGCAAATTGGAATGATTCAGGGAACATTATCACCTGAGTTAAAAAATCCCTATATTATTGTTTTTGCAGGGGATCATGGTGTGGTGGAAGAAAATGTTAGTGCATATCCGCAGGAAGTTACATTTCAGATGGTTTATAATTTTCTGCGCGGTGGAGCTGCCATCAATGTTTTCTGCAAGCAAAACGGAATAAAAATTAAAGTGGTGGATGCAGGTGTAAAGCACAAGTTTGAATCACATCCTGATTTAATTACTTTGAAAGTTAAGGAAGGAACTAACAACTTCACTAAGGGGCCGGCTATGAGTATTGAACATGTTCACGAGTGCCTTGAAAATGGCGCCAGGATAGCAGACGAAATTCACCATACAGGATGTAACATTATTGGTTTTGGCGAAATGGGAATTGGCAATACCACTTCAGCTTCGGCATTAATGCACATTTTTACAGGAATTGATTTACAAGAATGTGTAGGGAAAGGAACAGGAATAAACGTTGATAGTATCAGGCATAAAACGGATATTATTCGCAAAGCGATAACAAATAATGGAAACCTTGATACCCCCTTAAAAAAGCTGGCTACATTCGGTGGTTTTGAAATGGCCCAAATGACAGGAGCAATATTAAAAGCTGCTGAATTGAAAATGATAATAATGGTAGATGGATTTATTGCGAGTACTGCTTTTCTTGCGGCCACTCACATTGACGCTAATATTTCTGATTATGCTATTTTTTGTCATCAAAGCGAAGAAAAAGGGCATAAAATGATGCTGAAATATATGAATGCCAAACCATTGATTAGCTTAAACATGCGTTTGGGCGAAGGAACTGGTTGTGCAGTAGCATATCCAGTTATTCAATCGGCAGTGGCATTTTTAAATGAAATGGCAAGTTTTGAAAGTGCAGGGGTAAGTAACAAAGAAGCCGTTTCGGTAAATGCTTAAAAATGAATTTAAAATATTTTTCACTGCCGTGATGTTTTACACGCGCACTCCCTGCCCAAAGTGGGTAGAGCATTCGCCCGTTTATTTAAACAAAGCATCACGATATTTCCCTCTCATTGGTTCGATTACCGGAACCGCATTTTTTATTTCATTATATCTTTCTCTCTTAATTTTCCCTATTGAAATTGCAGTTTTAATAAGTATGATAAGCGGAATACTTTTAACAGGGGCATTTCACGAAGACGGTTTTGCTGATGTATGCGACGGCTTTGGTGGCGGATGGAAAAAACAAAGAATCCTTGAAATAATGAAAGACAGTCGTATCGGGGCATACGGAGTAATCGGACTGGCTTTATTGTTTCTTTTAAAATTTTACACACTTAAATACATAACCGTTCCAAACCTCAATAATTCAATCACACTACTTTTAATTTTCGTTTCGGCCCATTCATTAAGTCGTTTAGCAGCCATTTCAATTGTGTTTACTCATCAATACGTCCGTGAAGATGAAGAAAGCAAAGCAAAACCCGTGGTTCGAAATTATTCATGGAAAGAAGTTATCAGCTCATTTTTTTTCGGATTGTTACCACTCATTTGCTTAGCATTCTATCAACATCAAATCATTTATACTTTAATTCCCGTGATCTCTGCAAGATTTCTATTATCAAGCTATTTTAAAAAATGGATTGGCGGATATACAGGAGATTGTTTAGGAGCAACACAACAAGTTTGTGAAGTCGTATTTTATTTAACTGTTATCGCAATATGGAAGTTTATTTAATTCGACATACCGAAACCATTGCGGACAAAGGCGTTTGCTACGGTCAATCAAATGTGCCTTTGAAAGAACCATTTCTTGAAGAATTCGATGGAATTGTTGAGCAAATAAAAGTTGAACATCCCATAATTTACTCCAGCCCTTTAAGTCGGTGTACGACCCTTGCAAATTATTTTCATTTTCATAATAAAAGCCAACAAGCAATAATATATGACGACCGGTTAAAAGAACTAAACTTCGGGCAATGGGAGCTGTCAAAGTGGGATAAAATTGAACCTAAGCCACTCAATAAATGGATGAATGATTATGTAAATCACTCCGTTCCTGGAGGGGAATCATTTACTCAACTTTATCTGCGAGTAAATGATTTTATTAAAGCTATATTATTAAAAGAACATGGGGAAAGACCGGCAATTATTATCACACATGCCGGAGTAATCCGCTGTTTTTTGTGTCGAAAACAAAATATTCCCTTGAAAGATGCTTTTAGCTTACATATCAATTACGGCAGTATCTCTAAAATCAATATCGATAAATAAAACAAAAACATTTTTCATAATGCTATAACCAATTAATAAACTAATTCATTAACATTTAAAACTTAAGATTATGACATCATCATCAGAAACAGAACATGCTAAAAATGTTACAACATATGAAGAACTAATCTCAGTATGAATCCCCTCGCATAAGGGTAAGCACATTTGCTGTTCACACAAAAACAAAATAAATTTGTGCTCTGTGGGTAGGTTGGTGCGGATTGAAACGATGATTAAAATAGTGCTGAAAGATAGATTTGACGGGGGATTTAAAAGAACGCCCAGTTGCTAACACGGTATATAAAACATTTGGCGGGAAGTGCTATATTTGAGGTCGGTACATTTAATAAACATTGTCGCGGTTTGATAGTGCAACGCCTTGAATGCCAAACGTTTCATATACCCAACCGATATAGATAAGCCAATCCTTAAGTTGTGCAATAAACATTTGGAAAATGTTCTTCTTTTTTTTCCCTTGCAGCTTATTTGCACCATATTTTTCCAATCTGACTTTTGCTTCTTCTTCAGAAAGGCCGTGCGATGGATCAACATGAATTTCTTTAAGGACTTCTTCTATTGATTTTGAAAACCACATTGTTCGAAGTTAAATATTTAACAAACCGCAAGCGACTTTTTGGGCATTTTAGGCAGACACGGGGTGATTGATCAGAGAAGTGATAAAAAGAACACTAAAAACAGCAACAGAATTTCATAAATAAACGGGTTGCATTTGTCATCAGTGCATAACTATGCTTAACCATAGCCAAATCTGGTTTTATCCGCATCCGAAAATTACTTTTTGAACTTTTAAGATGAATCAGCTTGCCGGACTTTCAGTCTGATTGACCAGATAATTCTCCATGCCCATCTGCTCAATCTGTGCACGTTGTATTTCTGCCCAATCGACGTGGCCTTCTTCCATTATAAGTATTTTGGTCAGCAGGTCTACAGTACCTTGATCATCGACCTCACGGGCGAGTTTGATTGCGTCATTATAAGTGCGTACAGCATCAAATTCATCGTCAATGTCGTTACTGATCATTTCTGCAACAGTTTTGCCAATCTTTATAGTATTAAGTTTGGATACCGTTGGCGCACCATCGAAAAAAATGATTCGCTCGATAAGCCACTCGGCATGGTGCATTTCATCCATTGCCTGGCTTCTGATAGCTATATGAAGTTTACTGTAGCCCCAGTTTTCGCACATTTCAGAATGGACCATGTACTGGTTTATTGCCGTGAGTTCATCTGCCAGAAGTGAATTCAAGACTGCAAGTAATTTTTTATTCCCTTTCATAATTGTTCTTTTTTAATTTAAATTTATTAATGAATTTAAAGTGAGCTAAGTTAAGTACCTGGAAGAGGATAAGTGTTACATAACTTTTAAAAAGAGTTACATCATTCACACATTTTCAAGTGTGAAGCATCTTCTCATTATTTCAGGCTTTATTCTTATTTCCTAATCCGTATACTGTTCTGTAATGATAGCCATAGATTGTATATTCTATAGCATCACCTATTAATGCCGGTCGCATAAAAAGAGTCCATATCATCAATTTCCAATAATCACTCCGGCCCTTATTAATTACCCCGATAATAAAAATTGATTTTAGGCAAGCTTTAAGTGTGGTAAAATTGATCCTTACCGGTTTTGTATTGTGGGGTTTATAATTGAGTAATAATCTCCGTATCCTTTTATAATAGGGTTTTGTGGTATAGATATCGCGAATTATTCTTTTATATCCTGCAATCAGTTCGTGATAATTCATCCGGGGAATAAAATTCATGGATAAATCAGTATTATTGCCTGACGATTCGCTTATTAACCTGTCTTCAGCCTCCATGCGATGATAAAGTTGTGTGTTCTTAGGAGCATTTAACAATCCTACCATGGCCGAAACAATTCCACTTTGCTGTATAAAATCGATCTGCTTTTGAAAAACGGATGGCGAATCGCTGTCGAAACCTACAATAAACCCGCCTGAAACAAGCAAACCGGCACGTTGTATCTTCCTTATGCTGTGCAGCAGGTCCCGGTTTTTGTTCTGAACCTTGTTGCACTCCTGAAGCGAATTTTCTTCAGGGGTTTCAATCCCAATAAATACGGCTTTAAATCCTGTTTCAGCCATCAGTTTTAAAAGTTCATCATCATCGGCCAGATTAATGGAAGCCTCGGTTGTGAATGTAAAAGGATGTTTGCGTTCCTGCATCCACTCTTTCATGGCGGGAAGTAAATCGTGCTTAATGGCAATTATATTTCCAATAAAATTATCGTCTACAATAAATACATTTCCACGCCAACGCAGTTCATATAATGTTTCGAGTTCGTTCAGAATTTGTTTTGTCGATTTCATCCTGACCTTATGGCCGAACAGAGAAGTTATTTCACAGAATTCACAGGAAAACGGACATCCCCGTGAAACCTGGATATTCATAAAGGCATAATTTTTCCTTGATAATAATCGGAAATCGGGTACAGGAGTTGACGTAATATCAGGAAATCCGGTGGTTTTGTAAATTCTTTCCGGATGACCATCTTGCAGATCATTCAGAAAAAGGGGTAATGTTATTTCAGCCTCATTCAGAATAAGGTGATCAATTTGGGGATAGTTTTGGTATTCCTGGGTAAACAAGGGACCACCTGCAACTATTTTCACACCCTGCTTCACACATTCGACAATAACAGAGTCAACCGATTCTTTCTGGATATACATGGCGCTGATAAATACATAATCGGCCCATTGAATATCCTTTGTTTTCAGCGGGGTAACATTCATATCCACCAGCTTTTTCTGCCATGTTGAAGGCAGCATTGCCGATACGGTTATTAAACCAAGAGGCGGTACTGCAGCTTTCTTTGAAATAAAGCGCAATGCATGCTTGAAACTCCAGAAGGAATCAGGGTAATGCGGATATATTAATAATACATTCATGGTTATTTTTTTTATCCCAATTACCAGAATTGGTTATTGTTAAGAATACATATATAGCAATAGACAGTTTGCTATTTTTTATAGGACCGCCATAAAACGACTCCGCCAATCCCCATTACGGCAATGCCAATCAGTGGCGACCAATTGAGGTAATGCGGTTTGTTTCTGGTGATTTCAATTTTTCCGATATCAACTACTTTCTCTTTGGTGAAAAAAGTGAAAGCTGTGAAAATGGTTAATCCTAAACCAAGAAGGATAATGAAGATACCTGCTGTTTTCATCTGCTTTATTTTACATGTAAAATATCGTTGAAAAAATAATATAAGGTTGTAGTAAAAGTATTACACAATTATTGATAAAAGTTACATCATTCAAAGATCATCGTTGCCAAAGAATCAGATTGGTTTCAAGTGGAACTGAAACACCTGGAAAGTTTGGTATTACCCGAGGAGTATAATCTGTTGCAGGACGTGTTGCAGGAATCGTTTTCCGATAGACATGCAGTCCAATTGTCTCTGTCTGCTGTTCTATATGCTTCAATTCCTGCCGGACAGGAACTCCACCATCCATTCCATCGGCGTAAAGTTCTACCCGCACCGCCTTAGGGTCGAGTTCATTAAAAAAGATCTGAACCTCAAATACGTGCTGCCCGCCGCGAGTTTCAACCTTCACTTCGCCGAAGTGCAGCGCGGCCCAATTCTGTTCCAGATTATGCTGCCAATCGACTATCTGCCCACCCACTGCGCCTTTATCAGCAGCACGTTCGCTGTAGGCTAACGCTAACGGGAGGTAGTGTTGCCCGGTGTATTCACGCACCGTGCGGTCGGCGGAGAAGCGCGGTGTCAATCGCGCCATGCTTTCATGCATCCGCTTGACCCATGCGGTGGGAATGCCACTATCGTCCCGTGTATAAAACTCCGGGATCACCTCCCGTTCGAGCATGTCATAAAGCGCTTCGGCTTCGGCAGCATCCCAGGCAGGGTCGTCGCCATGTTCCTGGCCATCACCTATAGCCCATCCCACTTCTGGCGTGTATGCTTCTGCCCACCAACCGTCCAATTCCGAGAGATTGATACCTCCATTGACGAGCACCTTCATGCCGCTCGTTCCACTAGCCTCCCAGGGTCGCCGGGGCGTGTTGATCCAAACGTCCACCCCCTGCACCAGGTGTTCCGTTAATAACATGTCGTAGTCGCTCAGGAAGATAATGTGGGGTCGGGTCTCTGGCTGGCGGATGAAATTTATCCATTCATGGATCAAGGCCTGTCCCGCCAGGTCCCCCGGATGGGCCTTACCGGCGATGATGAGTTGCACCGGGTGCTCAGGATTAGTCAAAAGGCGTAGCAAGCGCCCCGGATCATGCAGCAACAGGTTCGGTCTCTTATAGGTCGCGAAACGGCGCGCGAAGCCCAGTGTCAATGCGTTGGGATCAAATATATGTTTTGCCTCTTCAATCGCCTGGGACGTTGCGCCGGAGGCATCCAATTGCCGGGACAATCGCTCGCGTGCATATTCAACCAGAGATTTGCTGGCGGCAATGCGAAAATGCCAAAGGTTGGCGTCAGAGACATGGCGAATGTCCTGCTCCAGAGTTTTCGTCATCCCCAGCCATCGGCCTTTGCCGCAAGCTTTAGTCCAGATCTCGTCTGCTTCTTTGGAATCCCATGTCGGCATGTGCACCCCGTTGGTTATATATCCAACAGGCACCTCGTTTGCCGGCCATTTTGGAAATAGTGGTTCAAAGATGTTACGGCTGACTTCTCCATGGAGACGACTTACACCGTTTACTGCCCCGCTTCCACGGATCGCCAGATAAGCCATATTGAACTTCTCGGATTCGTTTCCGGGATCATTACGGCCTAAGGCTAACAATTGGTGATGTGTAATACCAAGTTTCTGCTCAGCGTACTCACCGAGGTATTGCTCGATAAGCGCCGGTGAGAAACAATCGAAACCTGCCGCTACTGCTGTGTGAGTGGTGAAAAGATTACCTGCTCTTGTAACAGCCAGGGCAACATCAAAAGGCTGACCTGTCTCCTGCATGAAATTCCTGGCCCGTTCCAATATAACAAAAGCCGCATGACCCTCATTGAGATGGCATACCTGAGGCTGAATATCAAGAGCATTAAGTAACCGCCATCCGCCAATGCCAAGCACCAATTCCTGTTTAAGCCGAAGCTCGGGTCCACCACCGTATAATTCACTTGTTATTCCACGATGAGCAGGGAAATTTGCCGCATCATTACTATCCAGCAGATAAAGTTTTATTCTGCCGACCTGAACTTGCCAGGTACGCAGCCATACAGAGTAACCAGGCAGGGCAATCTTTAAACGCAACCATTCTCCATTAGGTTGGCGCAAAGGAGTGATCGGTAATTGTCCGGGGTCGTTATATGGAAAAAGCGCCTGTTGCATCCCATTCTTGTCGATCTCCTGGCGAAAGTAGCCCTGCTGATAAAGAAGCCCAATTCCGACAACGGGTACACCCAAATCACTTGCGGTTTTAAGTTGATCTCCGGCAACATTACCCAGTCCACCTGAATAAATGGGAAGAGCTTCACTCAGCATGAATTCCATGCTAAAATATGCTATACATATAAGGGGAGACTGCGGATAATTTTGTTGAAACCATGCAGGCACTGTGTTTGCATTCTTCCTGGACTTCACAAGGAAATCAATCTTCTTCCGGAAAATCGGATCATTCATCACAGATTGGAACTGATCGCGGGAAACTGTTTGTAAGACTACCCATGGGTTCTGTGTAAGATCCCAAAGTGCAGGATCAAGCATCCGCCATATTTCATCGGCTGAATGATCCCATGACCATCTCACGTCAAGCGCAAGCTCTGCAAGAGAATCGACACCCTCAAGTTCCGCTGGCAGGAAACTGTAAACAGGTTTTCTTATGTCTGTTTTTTCTTTCACGATCTTTAAAAACAAGTTACATAAGAAGTAGGTTATCTGAATTCTTATACTTTTCCATGGTTAATCTTGCCATCAGGTAACTTACCGTAGATTCTGCTCCCTGATTGAGGTTCACGTGAGTTTCCTCCAGCCCGTCGTAACAACCTCCTGTACATGGGTTATAAATAATTTGATGCAAGCGGTTGTTCCCTAAAAACCAGTTAAATGCCGTTTCCATTTTCAGCCGGCAGCCTTTGTCCATAAATTCATCGTAAAATTTACTTAATGTCATTATGGTATAGGCAACATCAATGGGTTGTTCGCCAAAATGCCCTGCTTCCTGTCCCTTTTGCAGCCATTTTTTGTTGGAAATTACTTCTATCCCGTTTTCATTAAAAGTTTGCGACAATAGAAAATTAAGCGATGATATGGCGATTTCTTTATAAATTTTTTCTCTGGTCAACAACCAGGCATATAACATGGCCTCAGGCAATGTGCTGTTGGCATAGGTAAGATAACCCTCAAACCATTCCCATTTTTCGTTCGATTCGTGCTTATACATCTGAACCAAACGATTGGCGAATGTTCTTATTAGGACGAGATTTTCAGGAGACTTTGTGGAGCTATAGTAGTAATATAACCCTTTTATAGAGAAAGCCATTGCCCGTGTAGAATGCACCGTGCCTATATGATGCAGGGATTTTTCAATGATTGTTTCGGCCTCAGATATGATTTCCCCGGGTAAGAGGCTTGATAATGATACTAAATATCCTAAAGCCCAGACGGCTCTTCCATTTGAATCTTCCAAATTGACAGCTTTGTTTTGATCGGTAAATTTGTTATCCTTATCTACATAATTTAAAAAGTTACCTGCTGGTTGCTGACAAAGTTTTATAAAGCTGAGATATTTTTTTATGTTATAAACACTCTTCTTATCGCCTGTCAGTTCAAAGTACATGCACGAGGCTACCAGGGCTCTGGCATTATCATCCAGGGTATAACCTGTTTTGATATCGGGTTGATTGATTTTTGAAAACTGAATGATACCGGTATGGGTCGTCATCTGTTTCAGGTGGTTCAGGTTGATGGTCGGGAGATTATATCGTATTGTAATTTTATCGCCGGCAATTTTTCCGAACAACATAGCATGCGCAATGGCAGAATTTTCCCAGGCTGTGGAGACTATTTTCTGCAAGGTATTTGTACTGATATTCCTTCGTAATTTATCATTGTTGAGTAGCCGGATGACGCCATCGGCTAATTGTTGTGAATTGCGAAAATCAAAAATAATTCCTGTATCCTTAGTCAACACCTCCCTTGCATGTGGTATAGGTGTAGAAATGATGGGACAGGCACAACTCATGGCATAAACAAAAGTGCCGCTTACAGCCTGGTTAGGATCGTTGGTGGTAAACAGGTAAATATCGGTAAGCTGCAAATATTCGAGCAAATCGGGCAATGGCAAATAGTTATTAATAAATATCACATGATCGTGAAGTGCATACTCTTTTACTTTTTGCTCGAGCATTTCCCGGTATTTTTCTCCGTCCGTTTTCACAACTTCGGGATGGGTTTTGCCTATTACCAGAAATACTACATCAGGGCTGGTTTTTACAATGGCTGGCAATGCTTCTAATGTAGTTTCAATACCCTTTCCCGAACTTAGCAGGCCAAAAGTTGTAAGAACTTTCCGATCTTTTAGTCCATACTTCAGCTTCAAAGATTTCTTACTTAAACGGGGAACTAAGTGGGTGCCGTGAGCTATCACTGATATTTTTTGCTGTGGCACAGCATAATCGTTCGTTAAAATATCGGCCGAGGTATGGGTCATTACCACGATTGACTCGCAGGCAGCCGCAATACTCTTTAATTTTGATTTTAACTGTTCATCAGGATGAGGCAGTACAGTATGAAAAACAATAACAACCGGCTTTGAAAGTTCATATAAAAATTGCAGAAATGCTTGTTCCTGCACTTTAAAAAAGCCAAACTCGTGCTGGATCAACACGAGTTTGATACGATTGTCCTGATTAATAGATTGAGCTAATTTCTGATACCCCGGAGCAAGAGAAGTGTCAAGAATATAATTTACTTCATCAGGGTAATTATAACTTGCATCTCCGGATTCCAATGCACAAACTTTTATTGATAATGAATTGCTGAATTTATTATTAAGCACCATTATCAAATCCTGGGAATAGGTTGCTATGCCGCATACCCTTGGTGGATATGAGGTAATAAACAAGATTTCAGCCAGGTCATTTTTCATCTTTCGCAGTATAAGTTAACAATTCGGCCAATAATGCGGATAAACTCACGGAGGCACAGGCAATATATGAATCCGCTGCTCCATAATAAATAAATAAGGTATTTCCAAACAATGCAGTGCCGGTAGGAAAAACCACATTATTCACATCGCCATTTATTTCCCATTGGTATTTAGGTGAGAACAAAGCATAAGGCAACCGGGCTATTTCTTTTACAGGATTATTTAAATCCAGTAAGGCTGCGCAGGCAGAATATACAAGCCCTCTATCAGTTTCTTCCGCTCCATGGTAAATCAATAGCCAACCGTGTTCTGTTTCAATTGGAGGGCAGCCACTGCCAATGTAGCTTGACTCGTGCGCATAAACAGGGTCGAGGACGATATGTTCCTGCAGGTTAAGAAAATAATTTTCCCAAAATTCTTTCGTGAGTTCCTTTAAGCTATTTACAGAAACAAGTTGAATGCCAGGTCTGATACGGTGAAGAAACACCAATTTATCCTTAATTTTTCGGGGAAAGAAAATTAAATCCTTATCCCACAACATAATTTTTTTATCAGGATCTGCTTTCTGGTAGTAGAACTTATGATTACGGTAATAATTTTCATTTACTTTACCGTCAGATTCAGCACGGAATACAAATTGTGCATACGTGATGGGAGGAACAATGATTCCCTGCTTTTTAAAATTCATAAAATCTTTTGAAGTAGCTAAAGCCCCACGGGCATTTGTCCCATCGTACCCGGTATAGGTCATATAAAACAGGTCATCAATCTTTACAATGCGGGGATCTTCAACACCATGTGATTCATATTCGAATTCAGGTACCATGAAAGGCTTATCCCACCGTTCAGCAACTGTCAATGGGCCATCCAGCCTGCAATAGCCAATACTCGAATGATTTCCTTTTCGCACAGCCCGGTAAAAAAGATGAACGCTGTCGCCTTCACGCATTGCTGCTGGATTTAGCACACCTTCGTTTTCAAATGCGAAATGGGTTTTCTTTAGTATAATGCCTTCTTTTTTAACCACTATCATGAAGGTTTATTTTTTATCCGCCTCAGGCGGATCGGTTTAATTTTTAATAATGGGGGCATGGTGTCGCCTAATAAAAATCCCCAGGGTTTTAAAGATTCGATATGGTCGAAAATGAGTTTTACAATGGCAAGGAGCGGTATGGAAAGAAACATACCGGGTATGCCCCATAAAGCATTCCCGGCAAGTACCACTATTATTGAGAAAAGTGCATTGATTTTTACTTTTGAGGCAACTATTTTGGGTACGATATAGTTATTGTCGATTAGTTGGATGAGATAATAAAATGCCAGAACGTATAAGGCATACCAGGGTGTCGATTTAGTGGCCAAAGCAATCATCATGGGCAATGCTACTGCCACGATTCCTCCGATGTATGGAATGACGTTGAGCAATGCGCCTATAATGCCAAGCAGGACAGCATATTCAATTCCAAGTATCAAAAGAGCAGTGGAATTCAGTGTTGCCATAATGACAAATTCGATAACCAGTCCTATAAGATAGCGTTGAATAACAGTTTTGGTCTGGGTCACAATTTCGCTCACCTGACTTTTGTTGCTTTTGTCAAAAAGCCTGCGAATAAACTCAAGTAGGAGGGGTTCGTAAAATAATATCAAAAAGATGTAAACAGGAACCAAAAACAATACTACTATCCCGCTGCCGACTATGACGAGTGTTTGTCCGATTGAATGGCTGATATAATTGATAAGTTCACCTTTTGTTTTTGTAATCCAGTCATTGATAACTTGTGGCTTTATATCGAAATAACCGGAAGCCCAGGTGATGGTTTGGTTGAGTATCCCGGTAAATTTATCGACCAGTATCGGCCATGTTTCGCCGAACCGGCTTGCCTGCGAAACTAAAAGACCGCCAAACGCGCCAATGACTAATATAGTAAGGAATAAAGTAATTACAATAGCTACTATCCTTCTTATTCTTAACCGTACAAAAAAATCTACGACCGGGTGAAGTAAGATGGCAAGAATGGTTGCGAAAAGGAGTGGAACAATAATGCCCCTTGCGATGTACAACATCATAAACAAGGCATATATTCCGATTAAAAAAAGAATTGCCTTTGCGTAAAATGGTAATTTCAATTCTTTAACTATATTCACAAATATTATTTATTTTAAAGGTGTTCGTGAAGATATACGTTCACAGCTTTTTAGAATTCATTTCCTTCTTGCGGAAAATATGTTTAAAGGCAAACTGACCGATTGACATAATAGCGTCAGGGTGCTGAGCTACAAGGTTTGTAACTCCAAACTGCAAAACAGAGCCTAAAATCTTTCTAAATATACCGCCTGATGCACCAACAATAATTTTCCTTGATAGATAACCGGTAGCTAAACCTACGGTAGCGCCTACAATGTTTTCAATCAAATAGGGCGATGAAGCAATATCTTTCAAGGTGCTATTGAGAAGTTTAACAGGCTTATAGCTCTCGTAGGTAAGGTAAAATTGTTCTTTCAATTGCTGCCCTTTAATAGCTTGCTCAGCTTCTAATAATTGAATTGCATTTTTAAGTTCGGCGATTGAAGTTATGTTTTTCATGTGATTTTAATTAAGCACCTGCTTAATGATATAATTGCAGACAAGATTTTTAAGCCTTTTATGAAAAAAGAAATGTAAAACAATCCCCGTAATCCCATAAAAAGCAGCTACCACAAAGAATCCGTAACAGGTTTTGCCAAGGATTTCGCCAAGCCATAAAGCTAATCCCAGATTGAAAAAAAGCAAGAATGACGCAATCAGGACAAAGACAACAGAATGAGGTATAAATGAGGAAGCAATATCCGATGTTTTGTCCAGGGCTTTGAGTTTTTCTAACTCATAGCTTGTTTTGCCGTATTCAACAACTCTTTCCAGCAGTGATTCAATCAACTTCGTACTGTCATCCATGGCTTCGGTTTTAGAAAATTGCATAACCATCAGGGCATTTAGTTTCTTGCCTACTGTTAGGTGCCGTTTGCAATGGTTAAAAGGAGCACAGTTTCTTCCCTGGTTGTCAGGCTGTACTTAATGTTTTCATAAAGTGTCAGCAATTGACCTTTGTTAAGCGTTACAGATTCTTTTCGGGTATGAAACTTTAGTTTTCCCTCAATTATTTGAAAGGTTACTGATTCATTTGACTGAAAAGATTTAATTTCTGTTCCTTCATGCAATGCGGTAAGTACAATCTGCTTATCGGGACTTTTCAAAAGAATCATTGCATTAAGTTCCCCTTTTACCCATGTATGATTATTTTTCATCTTATCAATCAAGGCTGGCAAATCAAAAGTTCGCAATGACGTATTAAGAGACCTGTTATCCTCAGAAAGGGGAGGTTTGGATTTCAACCTTTCTTTTTCCATGTTAATATTTTTATCCGGAAACTTCTTCATCCTTTACCTCTTCAAATTTTGCGGAGTTGCTGTCAAGAAATTCATTGAATTTTTCTTTTAATGAATCCGCAAAGTCCTCTCCCTTTTTAGAAATTTTTTTTCTGGTATCCGAACCTTTTCCGGGGGCAAATAAAATCCCTAAGAATGCACCGGCAGCGACGCCAGCCAATACGCCCAATAATACTTTTCCAGAGCTCATAATTTTATTTTTTAAATGATTGTTAATAGCCCGCTTCCTGCGGGACAATCGTGAGTATATTATTACCATAACAAAGGTATGCCTCACCATTCCGGGAAACGTTACATAATTCCGGGAATAAATTACATCATTCACACATTCTATAAAGCGCTATGCTTTTTGTGCTTAAGATTTTTGAAATGAGATGGGGTAAGCCCTGTAATTTTCTTAAATTGGTTTGACAGATGGGCCACACTGCTGTAATTAAGTTTATAGGCAATTTCGGAAAGAAGAAGGTCATCATACACTAATAGTTCTTTTACCTTTTCTATTTTGTGGGTCAGGTAAAATTTTTCAATGGTAGTCCCTTTAACTTCGGAAAAAAGATTGGCAAGATATGCGTAATTGTGATTGAGTTTTTCGCTCAGGTAATCGGAAAGGTTTATTTTGCCTGGATCATCAGAATAATGGACCAGTTCAATAATAATCGCTTTTATTTTCTCAACCAGTACGCTTTTTTTATCATCCATCAATTCCAGCCCAGTCTTGTTAAGGGCAACTCTCAGGCGGTCCAGTTGCTCTGTTGAAATGTCTTCTCTGACTATAGCTTCGCCCAATTCAACTATAGTATAATGCAATCCAAGCTTTTCCAGTTCGGATTTAACTACCATTTTGCACCGGATGCAAACCATATTTTTGATGTAGATTTTCATCAATTTAATATATACCTCAGCATGCCTTATACAAAATTATAGCATTTTTGCATCGAAGTCAAGTTCATTTTTTTGAAAATATTTACACACCGACATCAACAATCTTACACCTGCAGAAGCACTGATGAAGCTGCATACTATCAGAAAACAGCCTGAAGGAACAGAGAAATGAAAAATCGTCCATGAAGAACAGGCTTTCCTGGTGGCAATGTTTATCACACATGCGCTTATGGAATTTATATTAGCTGCAGAACCAACTGTGATATTTCGGGCTCACTTTTCACTTAAAATCATCGTATCGGATTAATCAATAACTTTAATGGCTTAAATCTTACCTATGACTATCCAGGAGTATTTACACAAAATCAACGATCGTTATAAACTTGGAATAGCCACTGAGCACACCTACCGGGGAGATCTTCAATCGCTGCTGGAAACCCTGGCGCCGGGGATCAATGTGACCAATGAACCATCCCGGATTGAATGCGGAGCCCCGGATTATATTTTATCAAAAGGAAAAATACCTGTCGGTTACATTGAGGCCAAAGATGTCGGTAAGCCACTAGACAGCAAAGAGTACAAGGAGCAGTTTGATCGGTACAAGAAATCCCTGGAAAACCTGATTATAACTGACTACCTGGATTTTCAACTGTTTGTTGAAGGCCAGCCGGGACCTGCAGTGAGGATTGCGGATATCGAAAGGGGTAGGATCGTTCCAAGGCCGGAAAAGTATTCAGAGTTCGAAGGGCTGATTAAAAACTTCAGCATGTTCACCGGCCAGACGATTAAGTCGCCGGCAAAACTATCCATGATGATGGCGGCCAAGGCAAAACTCCTGGCCAGTGTCATTGAAAATGCAATCACGAAAGACGTTCAGCAGTCAGGTAATTTATTCCAGGATGCCGCTAATAAGACCCTTCGAGACCAACTTGAGGCCTTCAGGCAAATCCTGATCCATGATATCACTGAAAAGGATTTTGCAGATATCTATGCTCAAACAATTGCTTACGGAATGTTTGCCGCCCGGCTGCATGATCCTTCGCTGGTGGACTTCTCCCGCCAGGAAGCAGCAGAACTGATTCCTCAGTCCAATCCGTTCCTGAGAAAACTTTTTCAGTACATCGCTGGATATGATCTGGATGACCGCATCCGTTGGATCGTAGATGATCTGGCTGATATCTTCAGGGCAACGGATGTAGCCGTTTTGCTGAAAGATTTTGGCAAGGCCACCCAGCAACATGATCCAATAATCCATTTCTATGAAACATTCCTGTCGGAATACAACCCGGCACTTCGGAAAAGCCGGGGCGTATGGTACACGCCGGAACCGGTTGTGAATTTTATAGTCCGGGCAGTCGATGATATCCTGAAGGACGAATTTGGTTTACCTCAGGGATTGGCAGATACTTCAAAGATTAAAGTAAAAACCCCTATCCAGGGAAAGATGGTTGAACAGGAAGTTCACAGGGTGCAGGTGCTCGATCCCGCATGTGGAACCGGAACATTCCTTGCTGAAGTCGTCCGGCAGATACACAAAAAGTTTGAGGGTCAGGAAGGAATCTGGAACCAGTACATAGAGGATCATCTTTTGCCCCGGTTGAACGGCTTTGAGATCCTGATGGCCTCTTATGCCATGGCTCACCTGAAACTGGAATTATTGCTTCAGGAAACCGGCTACCGTCCAACACGACCGCAACGATTGAAAGTTTACCTGACCAATTCGCTTGAAGAACATCATCAGGATACCGGAACCCTTTTTGTTTCATGGCTTTCGCAGGAGGCTGACGAAGCAAACCAGGTAAAAAGGGATACACCAGTTATGGTAGTTTTAGGAAATCCACCATATTCAGTTAGTAGCAGCAATAAAGGTGAATGGATACAAAACCTTATTGCTGACTTCAAAAAAGACTTGAGGGAGAAGAAAATAAACCTTGACGATGACTATATTAAATTTACACGCTACGGTGAGTATTTCATAGAGAAAAACGGTGAAGGTATTTTAGCTTTTATTTCAAACAACAGTTTTATTGATGGCGTAACTCATCGACAAATGCGTAAACATTTGCTTGAAACATTCGATAAAATATTTATACTGAATTTACATGGAAATTCAAATATCAAAGAAACTTGTCCAAATGGAGAAAAAGATGAGAATGTTTTTGATATCCAACAAGGTGTTTCAATAAACCTTTTTGTGAAAAATAATGCAAAAAAGAAGAAAGAATTAGCACAGGTTTTCCATTTTGACCTTTTCGGTACACGTGAAGTAAAATATGATTTTCTGAGTGAAAATACCGTTAAAATTTTTGACTGGAAAGAACTCGATTATAAAGAGCCATATTTCTTTTTTGTGCCGAAAGATTTTACAAAGGAAGATAAGTATTTTAATGGTTTTTGCATATCATCTTTGTTTCAAGAGACTAATTCAGGCATTCAAACTAAAATTGACAGATTAGCTATTCATTTTCGTCAAAATGAATTATTGGCGGTGATAAATGATTTTAAGACCTTATCAGAGATTGAACTTAAAAATAAATATCAGATTATTGATACTTCAGGATGGTCAGTAAAAAAAGCAAAACAAGAAATTTTAAGTGAAAATTACCAACTGACTAAAATTCTTTATAGACCATTCGATATAAGGTATACAATTTTTACAGGAAAATCTGGTGGTTTCATTGGTCGTTCACGAAATTCAACGATGAAACACTTTTTAAAAGAGAATTTGGGTATTATTTTTAAACGTAGCAGACTATTAGGAGGTACATTTTTATGGAGGCATATAGGAATAACAAATTTGATGTCAGATTTGAACTATTTAGCTGACCAATCCTTTGTTTTCCCACTGTACCTCTATCTAGATGGAGAAACAGATGGGCAAAAAAGATTAGAACAAGAAACTGAAAGAACCCCAAACCTTAATCTGAAAATTGTTGATCAAATTGCAGAACAATTAGGATTATCTTTCACTTATGAAAAAGAAACAACTGAGGGGACATTTGCTCCCATAGACCTGCTCGATTATATCTATGCCGTATTGCATAGTCCTACCTACCGAGAAAAATATAAAGAATTCCTAAAAATAGACTTCCCAAGGATACCTTACCCCAAAGACCAAGATACTTTCTGGAAGTTAGTCAAGTTAGGTGGTGAGTTAAGGCAAATACATTTACTGGAAAGCCCGGTAGTAGAACAGTTCATCACATCTTATCCTATCAGTGGAAGCAATGGAGTAGGCAAGGTGAGATATGACCAGGAAAAGGTTTGGATTAACGACAACCAGTATTTCAACCATGTACCTCAAATTGCCTGGGAATTCTACATAGGAGGTTATCAGCCTGCCCAGAAGTGGCTCAAGGATCGGAAAGGCCGGCAACTGTCGTTTGAAGATGTCAGGCACTACCAGAAGATCATTGTAGCTTTGACAGAGACGGACAGGATCATGAAGGAGATTGATAAAATCGATTTTGAATAGTGCATTTTAAATATTCTACAACATGGAAAACATGGAATCAGTTAAATTGACCATCCCCAACGACATCGATTATTTTAACATGGCACAGCTTTTCGTCAGGGAAATGGCGAAAAAGATCGGGTTCAAGGGCGGCGAACTTAACCAGATCGATATTGCAGTTGAGGAATCCGTGACCTACGTCATGAAACATGCCTACGATAAGGAGGAAAGCAAGACTGTCGACATTATTTGCCAGGAGATCGAAGGAGGATTGAAGGTCATAGTCAAGGATATGGGAATTCCTTTTGATCCCAACAAAATAGCCCGTTTCAACATAACAAAAAATATTGCTGACATGGAGACCGAGGGGCTTTGGATCTATATGGTGCAAAAGGTAATGGATGATCTCTCATTCCATAACCTTGGGCACCTGGGAAAGGAGATCCAGATGGTTAAGTATTTACATAAGACTGACCTCCAGGTGGCGTTGAATACAGATGAGAGCCAGGAGATGGAGGACCCCAAAGGTATCACCGAAAAGATAGATTTTATAGTAAGGGCAATGCTGCCGGAAGAAGCCATTGAAGTATCCAGGTGTGCCTATAAATCGCATGGCTATTCATTTTTCGACGATCATATTTATTACCCGGAACGGCTTGTTGAAATGAACAGGAACCTGGAGATGATATCGGCTGTCGCGGTAACCAGGGAGAATGATTTTATGGGTCACGCGGCCCTGTTTTTTCAATATCCGGAAGATACGATCGCCGAATTGACATTTGCCTTTGTCAACATAGAATACCGGGGACAGGGAGCTCTTAACAGGCTAACGGATTTTTTGCTTCATGCGCCTAAAAAGAGGAAACTGACAGGTATTTACGCCTATGCGGTGACAAATCATATCTATACCCAAAAATCCCTTATCAAATATGGTCTGAAAGATTGCGGCATCCTGCTGGCTACCAGTCCTGCATCCTGGAAATTCAAAGGTATTTCAGATGACACATCGCAGCGTATCAGCGTCGTTCTGAGCTTCAGGTATATGGATGAACCTGCTGTGTTAAACCTTTATCCACCCGAACACCACCGGGCAATGATCATTAAATTGTACGAATCTCTCGGGGTAACGCATCATTACCATCAGCCGGAACCACAGGAACTTTCTTACAAGGCTGCTGAATCAGCTATCTTTACCGGAGTGAATGAGCTTGAAAGCTGCGGTGAGATCTTTGTTTTAAGCTATGGCGAAAATATTCTCAGGGAAATAAGGAAAACACTCCGAAGCTTTTGTATCAAACACATCTCGTCCATTAATATGTTCCTGAAGCTTGGCGATCCGCTCACCTTTAACCTGACGGCCGAATTTGAGAAAATGGGATTTTTCTTTGCAGGCGTGCTGCCGGATTCAATGATTGGCGACGCACTGGCGCTTCAGTACCTGAACAATGTAGAGTTTGACTATGATAAGCTGGTGTTGTACCAGGATGTTACGAAAGAGATATTAGCGTACATACGATCGCACGATCCGAATGAGAATAAATGAAAAATCGTTTCCGTTTACTATAAAATTCCACAGTCAGGGTCTTTACCTGCGGGTTTCAAAACCATCTGCAACTATGGAATTTCATATTTGCAGAAAAATGTTCAACTGCAAATATAAATTTTTATCTTTGCAGTAATGCAAACACGCAACAATGGAAATAAATCGTTTCAAAGCAGGAAAATATATCAGGCAGTATGGCTATTCAAGTTTCTCACCGGAACCTGTGAATCACGAATGGCTGGTGAGCGATGCAAACGTAAATCGCCTGCTTAATGATGCCACCCGGAAACTCGGGGAGTTGAATGCGTTTTCTACCCTGATTCCTGATGTGGATTTTTTCATCAGAATGCATATTACCAAAGAAGCCACCAAAAGCAGCAGGATTGAAGGCACTCAAACCAGCATGGAGGAAGCCATTCAGACCGCTGAATATATCAATCCTGAAAAGCGTGACGACTGGCAGGAAGTTCACAACTACATTGAAGCAATGAACGATGCCATAGCACAACTGGAAAATCTTCCGCTAAGTAACCGCTTATTGAAACAAACACACAAAAGATTATTGCAGGGAGTAAGAGGCAAATACAAATTGCCCGGTGAGTTTCGCACTTCGCAAAACTGGATTGGTGGTGCTACACTTACCGATGCCTCTTACATTCCTCCGCACCACAGCGAAGTACCTGACCTGATGAGTGACCTTGAAAAATTTCTGAATAACGATGAATTGCAGGCACCACCGCTCATTCGCATAGGCATTGCACATTATCAGTTTGAAACCATACACCCTTTTCTCGACGGAAATGGAAGGTTAGGCAGGTTACTCATTACACTTTATCTTGTAAGCAATAACATTCTCAGCAAACCCGTATTATATCTTTCCGATTTTTTTGAACGTAACCGCATACATTACTATGATAACCTCACGGTGGTGCGCACTCAAAACAATTTGGTGCAATGGCTCAAGTTCTTTATGGTGGGTGTTTTGGAAACAGCAGAAAACTCCATCCAGACATTTCACGAGATCATCAAACTGAGAAAAGAGGTGGAGGAGAAAAAAATTATCACACTCGGCAAGCGTGTTCCGGTGGCTATGGAATTGATTCGCTATCTATACACCAAACCCATTGTAGATGCACCCGAAGTTGCCAAAGTTTTGGAAGTGAATATTTCTACAGCACATCGTTTAATCCAGGAATTTGAAAAACTCAAAATCCTCAAAGAACAAACCGGGTTTAAGAGAAACCGCATCTTCATTTTTGAACAGTATTTGAATCTTTTTAATAGATAATGGCAAGTATAAAACAAGAAAGCGCAAGCGTTGTGAACTTTGAGAAGTACCCTGAAATAGGTCTTCAGTGGAAAGAACCGGGAATTAGTTTTGAGGTGGTATTTTTCAAACGTAATGTTGATTATAAGTCATCACCACAGTCAGAAGGCAAAACTGTGGAAGAAACTGTGGAAGTGATTCTATCGTTTACACCAGAATAATATGGATCAAACGTTTTTGGTAAATCTTTCTTTATACAAATCGTTATTCCGGGGAAGAGAGGATATATTTGCAATTCGCTGGGAGAAGGATGATAAGTCCAGTTATTCCCCTGCATTTGAATTTGACCCCTATCAATACCGTTTACATAAAATGAAAGGGGGAACCTTCCAGAACTATTCCGATAAAAAGTATCTTTCACTTTCAGATTATCAAATTACCAAACACATTTACGGAGAGCATTTCATAGGTATTTACCCCTTACTTAAAGATAATACATCATGGTTTATTGCAGCTGATTTTGATAAAGACAACTGGATAGAGGAATGTAGGTTGTTTCTTAAGGTTTGCAATGAACAGGGTTTACCAGTATATCTTGAACGATCCCGGTCTGGCAAGGGAGGTCATATCTGGGTGTTTTTTGAAAAGCCTTATCCGGCGATGAAAAGCAGGAAAATCATCATCAACCTGCTGGAAAGAATTGGTGCGTTTTCAACATTTGATAAGAACTCAAGCTTTGACAGGCTCTTCCCCAATCAGGATTTTCTGTCGGGGAAAGGATTTGGTAATCTGATTGCTTTGCCATTGAATAAACTTTCTTTAGATCAGGGAAATAACTGCTTTATCAATCCTGAGACAATAGAGTCATACAAAGATCAATGGGATTATCTGAAAGGCATTCAAAGGGTTTCTGTTTCTAAACTTGATCAACTTTATAACCAATTAACCAATATTACGGATTTAAAGAAAGACAGGATAATTCAGACATCACCGGAAACTGGTAAAGTCAAAATCGTACTTGATCAAACAATTAAAATAGCCCGGAGCGGTCTGCCATTGCCATTGATTAACTTTCTAAGAGAAGAGCTTAATTTCCTGAGTAGTGAATTTCTTATTAAAAAGAATCTTGGAAAAAGCATATGGGGCTCAGAAAGGTATTTCAGATTCATTGAAGAAAAAGATGACTTTGTTATTATTCCCAGAGGAATGGCTGGTCGCTTGTTACGCTTTTGCAGGGATAACAATATTGAATATGATTTTTTTGATGAAAGGAAAAAAGTTGAACCTGCCTCTTTTACAATGGATGTTCAACTTAGAGAACATCAAAAGATTGCTTTAACGGCTGCTGCGAAAAAAGACATGGGGGTTATTGTTGCTCCACCTGGAACGGGAAAAACCATTATTGGACTGAAGATCATTGCCGAAAAACAACAGCCTGCACTAATCATTGTTCACAGGAAACAGTTGGCCGAACAATGGATCGAAAGAATCCAATCGTTTTTAGGTATTCCCAAACATGAAATTGGAAGAATTGGACAAGGAAAGAGCAAAGATGGCCGGAAGATCACAGTAGCCATGATCCAGAGTTTATCAAGAGTGCTTGAAAATTCGGGACCGACTTGTTTAACAAATAAATTTGGGACAATCATCGTTGACGAATGTCATCATATTCCGGCAGAGACCTATAGAAGTATCATTGGGAAATTATCTTCATTTTATCTGTATGGGTTAACCGCAACACCTTTTCGAAAATATAATGACGGGAAGTTGATTTTTATCCATCTCGGGGAAATTATATGTGAAATTAAAGCTCCGGATATTTCAACTTTTAAAACTGCAAAAATCATCATTCGTAATACTGAACTTGATATTCCTTTCAATTCTAAAACGGATAAGTTCGAGACTTTATCCAAGATCCTGATCCATGATTCTGCAAGGAACAAACTAATTTTAAAGGATGTCATTTCAGAATTGAGTTCTGGGAAAAAAGTTGTGATCATTACGGAAAGGAAAGAACATATTGACTCGTTAAACCAGTATCTCAAACAATCTTATGAAACGATTGTCTTTTCTGGTGACGATTCGGAAAGCAGCAGATCAATCAAATGGAAAATACTTAAGAACGGTAATTTTCAAGTATTAATCACGACTGGACAGTTCTTTGGAGAAGGTATTGATATTCAAAATATCGACCGTTTGTTTCTTGTTTATCCATTTTCCTTCCAGGGGAAGCTGGTGCAATATATTGGAAGGGTACAAAGATCAGAGATCGCCCCGGTCATTTATGATTACCGGGATTATAAGATCGACTACCTGAATAAATTGTTTCTGAAAAGAAACACCTATTACAGAAAACTTGAAAAACAGGCTTTATTATTTGATGAACCTGAACCTGGTACTACATCAACTGGAAATACGATTTCAATTGAAGAGCCCATCACCCTTACTTTTGATGATCTTGAATTCAGATATGGTACAATTGCATTCAAGTACTTTGTCCCTAAATTAAATCAGGAACTGGAATTTGAAATTGAAAATGACCAAATCCGGCCGGAGTTCGATGTGTTGAAGCCATTTTTTTCAAAGACCTTGAAGAAAAAAAATGTCATTGTACTTATCCAGGCAGAATTTCAGGGAAAAACATTAATTTCCCAGTTGGCGACTTCTTCTGATCTGGAAAAAATAAACAGGGAGATCATTGAAATTGCAAAATTCAAATTTGTCTCAAGATTCTTTCTGGGCAGTAATTCAAATAAACCCAAGCAGAATCTATTGGATATAAATCAGGTTCAATCTCTGGATGAGGCAAAATCTTCCTTATATGAAACAGGTGAGCAATTGCTCGAGGATCTTCTGAGTAATAAAAAGGTTATCCATTACAGACAACTCAGATATCTGGCGGAAAAGCACGAAAGTTCTATATTGAAGCTTCGTTTTGTGTTAAGCCCGTTTTCTTTTGTTTTTCTGGTTGCCGGTAAAAATCAGAATCACCTCATTCTGGAAACCCTTGATACGGAAGAAGCCACCTATATCTGGCATGTCAGTAAAATATCAAGAATGCTCCCCCAGGAGTTGGCAATAGTTGAACAACATCTGAATACCATTAGGATTAATGGGAGACAGACATTTCTGGAATCCCAACCCGAAAATTTCAGCCGGATATTACACGATTATTCAGATGAAAGAAAGGGATTTATTATTTGGCGGGATTTGCTGGAGGAAAGGCTGATATGAACCGTGATGAAGGAACTCTCTAGCGTTCAAAGAGTGCCAGATGCCGTGAAAAATCCCAAGGACATGGGTATTTTTTTTAACTTTACAGTATTATCTTTCAATTTTTTCACAATTATTCCGCTTTGCAATACGAAAAAATATATTTAAATGACCAAAAAAGCAGAAAAGTTCCCTGACCAACTTACCGACTACAGATTCAAAGACAAAAAGCGTAAATACATCACCCCGGCAGGACTTGCATCACAAGGTAAGGTGGAAGAAGCGCCCAAACTTGAATTTGATTACAACCCACATTTGCCACCGGTTTTGAGGTTTGATGATTCCGGACAAACAGATAAGTTACCAGAATTGCTCGAAAAAGCTTTGCGGAGTCCCCTTACGGAAGATGAATCCAAAATTCTGGCCAACGCCCTGAAAAAGCACGAACCCTGGCTTGAGTGGACAGGGAAGCGGGAAAAGAAAGCATTTGAGGTTGACCCAATAGCTCTCCATATCCACGAACGAATAAGCACACAGGCCATTTTGAAAGTAGCTAAACGAGAAAATATACAACGAGACCTCTTTGCCGATCCCGAAATGGAGTACCGCGAAGCGATTAAATTCTATCAGCACGAAATGGATTGGGCAAACCGCCTCATTCTCGGCGACTCATTGCAAGTCATGGCCTCCCTTGCCTATCGCGAAAACCTAACCGGCCAGGTGCAGATGATCTATTTTGACCCGCCGTATGGGATCAGGTTCACGAAAAATTTTCAACCGGAGGTTGGGAGAACTGATACCAAAGAAGAACAGGAAAGTGATTTTAACCGTGAACCGGAAGTCGTAAAAGCTTATCGTGATACCTGGACACTTGGAACACATAGTTACCTTAGTTATATTCGAGACAGATTAATTCTTGCAAAAACCCTTCTCAAAGATTCAGGAAGCCTTTTTCTACAAATTGGCGATGAAAATGAACATTTATTAAAGAGTATTCTTGATGAAGTATTCGGGTATGGAAATTTCATTGTTAGAATCGCTGTTCAAAAAACGGGAAGTGTTGAAGGTGATTTTATTAAATCAAATTCTGATTATCTTTTGTGGTATGCTAAAGAAAGGAGCAAGGTACTAGAGAAATACACCCAACTTTTCATTGAAAGAATTGATAAAAAGGAAGGAGAATGGAGTCCTGACCCACTTACTTCATCCGGATCGACAAATACGTCAACAGTGAGGTTTCCAGCTTTTGGCAAAGAGTTCTTCCCGGGCAATAATGCACACTGGAAAACCACTATGGAAGGGATGAATAGACTTTTATTGGCTGAAAGAATAGTGCCTCAAAAGAATCAAATACGGTTTCAAAAGAATTTTGATGATTTTCCTGTGAAAGCGTTAGGAAGTATTTGGTCTGACACTGGGGGAGCTACAGATATGATTTATGTTGTACAAACGGCTACTAAAGTAATCGCTCGATGTATTTTAATGACCACATCCCCCGGCGATCTTGCCCTGGATCCCACCTGTGGCAGCGGAACTACGGCTTATGTAGCCGAGCAATGGGGCAGGCGATGGATCACAATTGACACCAGTAGGGTTGCTGTGGCATTGGCAAGACAACGGTTACTAACCGCCAAATTTGAACATTACAAGCTTAAAAATATAGAGAAAGCCCCGGCAGAGGACAATACATTTGAGTACGAAACAGTTCCACATATAACTTTAAAAAGCATCGCACAAAACCCCGCCCTCGACCCAGTTTTCGCTAAATATGATCCGCTGCTTGACAGTTGCCTGGTGATAATCAATGACGCATTACAAAAAGTTGATAAAGAGATCAGAAGTAAGCTTCTGCTTAAGTGGCAAATTAAACAAAAGCAGGAGGGTAAAAAGAACATCAACGAGGCCGATGAACGGAGGTGGAAACTTCCAACGGAAAAATTTGAGCATTGGGATGTGCCGTTTGATACCGATGAACTTTATCCGGCAGAATTTAAAACAGCCATTGAAACTTATCTTAAAATCTGGCGGCAAAAGATGGATGAAGTGAACGCATGTATCCAGACAAATGCAGAGCAGGTTGAACTGGTCGACAAGCCGGAGAAGATAAACGGGGTGGTTCGGGTAAGTGGTCCATTCACTGTGGAAGGCGTAATGCCTATAGAGTTTAATCTCGATGCCGATTCTCCAATCCAGGGAATTGATGAAGATCTGGAAACGTTCGACCAGGCGACCAATGCCGTTTCATTCATTGAAAATATCCTCCTGTTGCTGAAACGTGAAGGGGTGGTTTTTCCCGGAAACCGGAAGATGGTTTTCAACGAACTGCGCTCTTATGATAGCGGAGGAACAATGATCAATTTTGAAGGGGAATGGATGAATGGTGATAAAAAATTACGTAAAGTGGGGGTGAGTGTAGGTCCACAGCATGGTCCAATAACCGGATGGCAGGTGGAGAATGTGATTCGAACTGCTTACAAACACGGGTTCGACGATATAGTTTTTGCCGGATTTTCATTCGATGCCGAAGCACAGGCAGCCATTGAAGACGATTCAAATCCAAAGGTGAAATTGCACTTGGCCCATATCAGCCCCGATGTATTGATGGGCGACCTGCTGAAAAGCACGGGCAGCGGCCAGGTATTCACCGTGATGGGCAGCCCGCGGATAAAACTGCTTACAGAAAGCGATGGTTCTTTCCGGATCAGGATGGACGGCGTAGATATTTATGACCCTGTCAGGAATGTATTGATAGATACAGGCGCCGACAAAGTGGCTGCCTGGTTTATCGACAGCGATTACGACGGACGCACTTTTTGCATAACCCAGGCCTTCTTTCCAGATCGTGATGCCTGGAAAAAACTGGAAAAGGCATTAAAAGGGGTGATTGATCCTGATAAATTTGAAGCCTTCAGCGGAACTTTATCGCTTCCCTTCCCTGTGGGAGAATATAAAAAAGCAGCCGTGAAAGTCATTGATCCACGCGGAAATGAGGTAATGAAGGTGTTGTCATTAGATAAAAGCTATTGATCATGACAAAGGGAACTTCGCAAAACGATCTCTTTGACGACCAGGCCCCCGTAATCGTGGTGGATAACCCGATCCTCTGCAATCCATTTGAGGAGCCGGATAAATACTGGTATTACAACGAAAATGGCGAACCCCAGCAAATTCCCACCCGTCGCCCGGCCAGTTATTTTTTCAAAACCAAACGCGCCTATACAGGTCAGACAACATTATTTGCTGAAGAACAACGTGAAGATCTTCAGTTGATCAACCTTCTGCGTAATGATGTTCGCCGTTGGCGCAAGTCAGGGTACGAAATAGCAACACCGATCACAAAAAAACTACTTGAATACTGGTCAAGATCAAACCGCGAACGCAGGTTGTTTTTCTGCCAGCTTGAGGGTGTTGAAACCATCATCTATATCAATGAAATTTTAGCTTCGAACAGGAAAACAAGATGGAATCCGGAATTAACTGAGGAGGATTTTCAGAAACTAAAACAAGGCGTGAAACCTTCATTTATTGATGATACAACTGTTAAAGATGTTTTGCTTCCCCGACTGATCGATATTCCCAATGAGACAGAATATCCCAATCTTCACCGTTACGGATGCAAAATGGCCACTGGTAGCGGTAAAACAGTGGTCATGGCCATGCTCATCACCTGGGCATTCTGTAACCGTGGATCGCAACCATCGGATGTGCGGTTCCCGGATGCTGCCCTGATCATTTGCCCGAATCTGACTATTCGCGAGCGTTTGCAGGTACTTCGTCCAGACATAGCCGATAATTACTACCGGAAGTTTGATCTTATCCCCTCTTCTCTTATTCCATTCTTGCAGCGGGGAAAAGTGATGATCAAAAACTGGCATCAATTGGGGGAAGAATCAGAAAATATGGAATCGGGCGAAAGTTACCGGGTAGTCAATAAAGGGATTGAGAGTGCGGATGCTTTTGCGCGACGGGTGCTTGGCGAATTATATGACCGATCTCCGGTCATGGTGATGAATGATGAAGGCCATCATGCCTACCGTCCGAAACCTATAGATACCGATTCAGATTTATCTGAAGAAGAAAAAAAAGAGCGCGAAGAGGCAACAGTATGGATCAACGGATTGGATAAGATTAACAAAGCCTGCGGCATTCGTTTTTGTGTAGATATGTCGGCAACACCATTCTATATCAAAGGCAGCGGCTATGTTGAAGGATCACCCTTCCCCTGGATTGTCAGTGATTTTGCCCTGGTGGATGCCATTGAATCGGGAATTGTAAAGATTCCCAGGATTCCGGTTAGTGATATAACAGGTAGACCTGAACCACAGTATTTCAATTTATGGAAATACATTACAGCCGATCTGAGGGCCGGGCAGAAGATGCAAGGGGGACGTCCAAAGCCAGGTGTGGTATGGGAAAGAGCAAATGGTGCTCTGGTTCAGTTAGCAGGTCAGTACAAAGAACGGTTTGATTATTTTAAAACCGGAGATGAGCGTAATTTGGCCATTCCACCAGCCATGATCATTGTTTGTGACAACACTAATATCGCCGAATTGTTTTATCAGAAGATTTCCGGCGAACAAACAGAGGAAGTCGAGGAAAAGGTAACCCGTGGAAGAAAAAAAGGAGAAACGAAGTTGGTAAAGATTAAATCCTATGGAAAGGGCGAACCATTCCCTGAAATTTTCAGCAATACTGAAAATGCCTTAAACTCATTCCGCATCGACAACAAAGTCATGCAGGAAACCGACTCAGACGAGGGTCAGTCAAAAGATGAAGCCAAGAAAAAGACCAGGCAGATCGCCGATACAATAGGCCAACACGGGAAACCGGGAGAACAGGTGAAATGTATCGTGTCAGTGCAGATGTTGTCGGAAGGCTGGGATGCAAACAATGTTACCCATATCTTTGGGCTTCGTGCGTTTGGAAGCCAGTTGTTAATTGAACAGGTAGTAGGCCGTGGCTTACGCAGGATGAACTATACTATTGACAAGGAATCTAATATGTTTCCCCCGGAATATGTGGATGTCTATGGAATTCCATTCTCCATTATTCCATTTAAAGGCAGGCCCACCGGGAAACCGGAACCGGATGATAAACCCGTTTATCATGTTCGTGCGCTAACAGAACGGGAAAACCTGAAAATTGAATTCCCCAATGTAGAAGGTTATGTGTTTGACCTTAAGAAAAACATGATCTCTGTGGATTTTGAAAAATTGGAAAAATTCGATCTAGAACCTCTGAAGGATCCCATCCAGACCTTCATCCAGCCACAAGTTGGTATCCGTATTGGCGGGCCTGCCATCAATCCTGGATTAAAGGTTGTTACCCAGGATCGAAAAGCTTATTATGAAAATTATCATCTTCAAACCATCAAATTTGAGATAGCACGTCAGATCGTTATTAACCTTACCTATGGTAGAAATGACGCACATTCCGGATTAAAATATCAATCAAGGGCACAACTGTTTCCACAGGTATTGAAAATAGTAGATCGGTATCTGGATATTAAGGTGAATTATATGGGATGTAATCCCAGTGAAATTGGTATCGAGGCTTATTCTTCCAAAGTAATATCGCTACTTACTACTGCCATTGAACCGTCTAAACTGGAAGGAGAACCACCCTTATTGCCACAATTGAATCGTTTCAAACCAATTGGAAGTACCTTATCCGTGAATTTTACTACTAAGAAAATCCCCAAGCTAACAATAAAGAGCCATATAAACATGATGGTTGGTGATACTCAAACATGGGAGCAGTCGGCTGATTTCATCCTGGAAGCAAATTATAAAGTATTTTCTTATGTTAAAAATGATCATCTTGAATTTACCATTCCGTATGAATTTGAGGGCGTTCCCCTGCATTATGAACCTGATTTCATTGTAAAATTGAGCAATGGCGTGAATCTTGTTCTTGAAATTAAAGGGTATGAAGACAATCAAACCAAGGCCAAGCACCAGGGAGCACATAAATGGGTTAATGCAGTCAATAACTGGGGAAAACTGGGACATTGGGTGTTCATAGTATGCAGGAATCCAGCAATGCTTAATTATGATATTGATAAAGCTTAGAAGCACCAAGTATTGAGAGACAATATGATAAATAGTGGTATGTTATTTCTAAACAGGTTTGCACTTTTTTATATAATTTTGTAAAAATTTGACTATTATGATTAATGTTTTCAATGATACATTAAAAATAATTTTAAATGACAGGCTTAAAGAACTCGAAGATCATTTTGAGTCTGATGTGATTTTTTACTACGGTGAAATTCATCCTGCATTTATCAAACCATTCAGAGATTTCATTGAGAAATTAAAGAACGATCCTAATCCAAAAGATAAATTATCGATTATCATCAATTCACCAGGTGGTAGTTCTGAAACTGTCGAGAAGTTTGTTGATATAATAAGAAAACATTATCATGAGGTTTATTTTGTCATACCAGATATGGCAATGTCGGCAGGTACCATATTTTGTATGTCTGGTGACAAAATTTTTATGGATTATTCTTCATCCCTTGGCCCTATTGATCCACAAGTATTAGTTGGTGATAAATATGTGCCTGCTCTTGGTTATTTGGATAAAGTAAACGAGTTAATTGAAAAAGACAGAAATAATGAATTAACCAGGGCTGAGTTTGCAATTCTCAAAGATATCGATTTAGCGACACTCAGGGCTTATGAGCAAGCCAAGGATTTAACAGTTACACTTTTGGAAAAATGGTTAGTGGAATATAAATTCAAAGATTGGCAAATACATCAATCAAAACCTGATCTGATTGGTCAACCTGTTACTTTGGAGCAAAAGAAGGAGCGGGCTAAAGACATAGCAACTAAATTGGGTAATAACAATCTGTGGCATTCCCATGGAAGAATGATTAATATACATGTTCTCAAGACTTTTTTAAAATTGAAAATAGAGGATTATTCTGATGATTTACCCTTACGTGAAAAAATCAGGTCCTATAATGATTTGATAATTGAGTTTATCCTAAGATCTGAATTTAGATTTTTCCTGCATAGTAGAAATTATTTTTAATCTTTATATTATGGCAACAAATGATATAAGTTTGATCGATAAACTGACCGAAGTAATAGAAAAAAAGAATAAATTATTCGAATCGGATAAAATATATATCGAATATGAAGAATATCATGAACAAATGAGACGACTTGGAATCTCCAAGAAACAAGAATACAATATTTCGCCTGTCGATACCATTGGCAGGAGGTTTTATTATGATATGCAACATGTCAAATAATTAATCTTATTCGAATTTGCCCGGAAATCTCTGATTTACAAGGTTTTGTTTTTAAAGTCCGGAGGTCACATAATATCAGCAAACCAACTCAACCCTTAAAACTCAAAAAACCTCGCCAAGCGAGGTTTTTTGCCCGTACCCGGAGCCGGGATCGAACCGGCACTTCCATCACTGGAAATTGGATTTTAAGTCCAACGCGTCTACCTATTCCGCCACCCGGGCGAAGAGGGTGTGAGTTTGGGTGTGCAGGTGAAGTGTGGGTGTGAATTGTAAATTGAAATTTGAAATTTGGATACGTTATTGAAAAAATAGGAACCTCGTTGTTTCACCAGATTCCTAATTTCAATTTTCAAATTTCAAATTTCATTTCAGAGCGGAAAACGGGATTCGAACCCGCGACCCCGACCTTGGCAAGGTCGTGCTCTACCAGCTGAGCTACTTCCGCAGTATGTCAAAAAAGGATTGCAAATGTAAATAATTTTTTAAAAAGTGCAACCAAAGGATCAATTTTCTTCTCAATTATTCAATCCTGGTGCTGATGACTTGTCAACATAAAGTAAACTTGAAGTCAATTCACTGATGTCTTTCACCTCAACTGGGGAGCCTTTCTGAAGGGTTTTTTTACAAAGCGGGCATGCAGTGATGATTGATCCAGGATTATTTGCCATAAGGGTCTCCAGAGTAAGCTGCGAGACTTTATCTCTTTGGTAACAGTTGATCCCGGTACTTCCCAGGCTTCCACCGCAGCAGATAGATATGCCTTTCTCTTCACTTGCAGTGACAAGATTTACCATTTGCCGGATCAACTGCCGGGGCTCTTCGAAAATCCCGGATCCTCTTCCCAGTTCGCATGGATCATGGAAAGCAACCTGTAAATCTTCCTTTTTCAGATCAATTTTCTTTTCATTCACCAGGCGTAGAAGGTATTGCGAATGATGCAGCATTTCGATATTAAGGTTATATTCTTCCCTGAAAATCTTCAGGCAGATAGGGCAGGAGAGTACCAGTGTTTTACAGTTTGTGCTTTCGATCAGTTTTTTATTGTGCTCCATGAGTTCGCGCGCCTGCTTTTCTTTTCCGGCCATCCATAAGGGCCTTCCGCAGCAGACGCTTCCATCACGGTCAATAAATTGGTAATCGACACCTGCCGTGGTGAATATTTTCTCCATGGATATTTTGATCGATGGGGTAAGATGGGTCATGCAGCCGGCAAAATAAGCTATCTCCGCAACCTGGCTTTTGGTTTGCTTCAGGTATGTAAAGGAGCCATTAAGGTTTTTAGCATAACGGATCCTTTGGGAAACACGCAAAGCGTTGATATTGATTCCAACAGGACAATATTCCCCGCAACGGCCGCAAAGCAGGCAATCGTAAGTAGAATTTATATCCGGTCGATTGTTTTTTAAAGTCCGAAGAAAATACGCAGGCGGGATTCCATCCTCATTTGCATCTGTATGTAGCGGACAGGCATCGATGCATACGCCGCATTTAGGGCACGATTGTATTTCAAAATTTGAGTAATGGTTAAAATGAAGGGTTGGTTTAATACCGTAATGCCTGAAAAAGATCAGCATTACTTCTGTAGGAATATGCATGAACCTGGAGTAAGGCAGGCTGACGAAAAAGCCTCCCAGTACCAGCGAATAGGTCCACCAGGCAGGATAAGAAAGCTGTTGTGCAGGCAGAAATCTATCCAGGAGATCTCCAAAATTGTTGGTCAAAAAGCTTCCCCCGTGATAGTGTGCAGCCGTGAAGCTTTCGGCAAGTAATCTCAGGGGGAAGATCAGCCAGAGGGTGGTGATCGCTAAACGGTCGAAAAATGTATGCCTGGTAGTTTTTTTTAAACCGAACCAATGGGACGAAGCTCTTTTGATCAGGGCAAGCACCAGCCCGCTGAGCACCAGAAGCAGGAACATATCCATGAGCAACCGGAAAACACCCGGGATTGACATGAGTTCGTGCCTCAGTATATGTTCGTCAGCTACAAAGAACTTCAGGAAAATCGGGTAGTACGGAGGATTGATATGAACTTTGCTGTAAATTCTCGACTCGAGGTTGCCACATACGATAAGCAGGAACCACCCGAATGCAAAGCTCATATGCATATAGCCGAGCCAGCCATTTCGCCGGAACATTTTCCGGTGGAGAAGGCTTTCCATGAACACTTCGCCGGCAGCGCCCAGGCTTTTTTTGGTAAATACTCCTTTCCTGATCAGGTCTCTGTCAGCCAGGTCAAACCCTTTGATCCAGCGTGCATACTTTACACTGAGGATTACCAGCAGGGTAATCAGTCCCAGGAAGAAAGGAAGCACAAACAAGTCAAAGGTCATAGTTCGAAAGCCTCAATGGCTCTTTGTATATTCATTATGATATTTCTGGTATTGACACCTCGCGGGCAGGCGAGCTGGCACTTTCCGCAAAGCATGCATTTTTCCGCTTCGGCCTTTATATTGCGGGCTTCACCCCTTTTAATATTTCCGATCAGCTCCCGCAAGCTGAATGTTGTAAATACCCCCGCACTGCAGGTGGCTGTGCAGGTACCGCACGAAATACAGACCATGAAAGAAGGCTCATGCTCAGCCAGGTATCGTGCGACCCGCTTGTCATTGCTGTCGTAATCGATTTGTCTGTCGGAATTTATGGTATATCCGAAGTTGGGCACTGGATGTTGGTTATTGGTTATTGGTTATTGGTTATTGGTTATTAGGTAGTTATATAAGAGGTTGTTATTTGTTTCAGTGTTCCAAAAAATTCCAAATTTCTAATTTCAATTTTCAAATTGCCAACTGTCAACTGAATTCAGGTATTCCATAATCCTGAGTGCAGCTGCCCGCGAATCAGCAATCGTTTCATCAATGCTTTTCGGTGAAGTACAGGTTCCGGCGAGAAAAAGGCCTGGTATGCCGGTTTCATTTGCCTGTAACTGGCGATCGGCAGGCTGCAGGAAACGGTTTTCATCGGTTTCCAACTCCATTATATCCATGAGCTTCTTTGTCCCGGATGAGGTAACCATACCGGACATCAGCACAAGCAGATCCACCTTCATTTTCAGCGGGCGTCCGGCCAGGGTATCCTCAACTTTTACCAGCACTGAGCCATCCTGGTTCTCAAATGCTTCCGACAGCCTTCCCCTGATAAAATGCACCCCCCATTTCTCCTGCGATTCTTTGTACAAAGCTTCGAAGTCGAGGCCGAACATCCTGAGATCCATGTAAAAGCAAAAAACTTCACAACCTGGGATCATCTCACTTACCTCAACCGCCTGCTTCACGGCGGTCACACAGCATACTCTGGAACAATAAAGATTACCGACTTTCTCATCCCTTGATCCCACACAATGCACAAAGCCAATCCTTTCGGGCACTTTACCGTGGGCATTACGGATCTGGCTGTGTTGGGCAAATTTCTTTTCGAGGTCTTCGGAGGTGATCACGTTATCATAGATCCCATAGCCATACTCTTCCTTTTTCCGGGCTTCAAAGAGATCGAATCCTGTTGCCAGGAGCAATGCATCCGAAACAAGCGTTTGGGAGTTGTTCAACAATATTTTCCAGGTTTTTCCGGACTGTTCGATCTTTTGAACTTCTGTGCCGGTGTGAACGATCACTTTCTCGTTCAACCTTTTGGTCAGGTAACCGGTAATTTCTTTGGCAGGCCGGCGGGACGGAAAAAGGCGGTCCCATTGGCCAACATGCCCGCCCAGATGTTCCTCCTTTTCAATAAGGGTGACTTGAATGCCAAAAGCAGCTAAACTCGAAGCTGCTTCAAGGCCTGCTATACCACCACCGATTACAATAACCTTTTTACCCATCATGTATCAATGACAAAATTTCAAGTTTGCGGGCATGGCGGGTTTCCCTAAATATTCACCGTTTTTACCCAGGTATTTCTTTTCGGGATCATAGAGTATCCCAATCTTATCCAGCAATGGCTCAACAGGGACCTGGTGAGTTTGCAAACCAAGGTCCCAGGGGTCATAACCAAGCACAATCCCGGCAAGTTCTTCATAGGTGAGGACAGGGATTCCCTGGCCATCTTCCCCGTAGGTAACTCCTTCCATCTCGCTGAGGGCATATTGCCAACGATCGAAGAAAAAAGGACAGCCGGGGCAATTTGTAAGAATAGCTTCGGGTCTGTAGGGCTTCATCGACTCAAATTTCTTTTGTGAACAGGCGATGGAATAACCGCGATTAGCCTTCACGACATATTGCCTGAAGCCAAATCCGCAACAATGACGGCGTTCCGGGTAATCAATCACCTCACCTCCCCAGTCTTCTATCATCCCAATCAACACATGCGGATATTCTGCACCTCCGATACCTTTGCAGGGGAACATTTTAGCATAATGACATCCAATATGTTCGACAATCCGCAGTGGTTCGCCTGTAAAACGGTTAATCAGCCTGTACTTGCCTTTTTCTGCTATCTCTTTACGAAATTTATAAATGATATCACTGGCATGGACCAGGTTTTTGGGCTTTTCAAATTCTTTACCGGTAGCCTCTTTAAGAAGCTCCCTGACCTTTTTCTCAACTTCCGGGAAATGGTGCCAGGTTTCAAGCACCTCAAGGTACATACCGAAGGAAGTAATACAGGAAGGGACATAGTTATGGTAACCCGATTCGGTCATAAGGGCGAATTGCCGGGCAATAACCGTCATTGTAGTCTCAAAAGGGACAATATCGGAATGATAGCCGATTCCTGTGCAGGTCGTGTGAAATGGATGCTCGCTGATATTTTTCCCAAGGGTTTCTCTCAGGATTTTCAGAAAAGTAGTTTCAGAACCAGGGAAAAAGCTCTGCCTTACGCAACTTCTGACATAAAAAAAATCATCATCCGCGATCTCTTTCTGATATTCTTTCCAGATTATCTTTTTACCCTCAATGTTCATTTTTGCCGTGCTTATTGCTATTGAAGTTATAAACGTGAAGATAATACTCGCTTTTCTGGCCCGGGCTGAATTCTTTGCCCATTTCTTCAGCTTTCTTCCTTGAGAATTCCTCCAGCTTTTCAAACCGTTCCGTCCCGCCTGTGACATCAAAAATCCTTTTCAGTTCATCAAGCGATTCCTGTGGGATCTTACGCAGGATTCCCGGCCCTTCTTCCTGGTAATGGGCTTCAAAGCGTCCTAAAACCTCTTTAAGATTATCAGTTATCCAGCCCCAGACGGGACCCTGTTCGGGATGTGATTCCAATTCGATTTCCTGGGGATAGAGACAATAGCCATGCTTGAGGATCCATTCCCCGATAGTTCTTTTAATAGCAAGCTGCTGCCTCCCTTTTTCCGATTCCACGAAATAGCCGAGGTCCTGCGATAAGGAACGTACGACGGAAATCAGCAAACCAGGGACGTTCCCACGAGGACAGCGTGTTTTGCACGACATACATTCCCCGCAATACCAGATAAAATCACTTTTCAACAAGGCTTCGATCTGCTCTTCATCGCGGCTTTGAAGCGTAGTCGCAAGGATACGGGGATCATAATTGTAAAACTCAGCAGCCGGGCAAATAGCGGTGCAGGTTCCGCAATTGATGCAGGCTTTCAGTCCTTCCCCGAACCTGACATCCTGGTTGAGCAAGTCGTAGAGTCGCCCCATGAACCGGTATGAAAATGATTGTTAATTTTTTAACAAAAATATAGATTAAAGTAAATACAATTAACAAAGACATCATATTTTAAAAATGAGTTTACACAGCAAAAACTTTTATTCAAGATACATTACCTCGATATAATGATCTTGCCGTTTTGGTGGTATTCTCCTGATGTGACCTGGTAAAGGTACATACCGGCTGATAAGTGCCGAACATCCAAAAATGATCTCTCACCGTTGAGCGGTATTTCAGCCCGGAGGCGACCGGTAATATCTATAACCCGAATGGTTCCGGATTTAAATCCGGAAGTTCCAAATTCCACAAATGTAGAAGCTGGATTGGGAAATACCTTTACCATGTTTTGAGCTACCGACGGTTCTGAGATTCCTACCGTTAAATCGCTTATTTCAAAAAGCCATACAAATCCATTTTCAATTCTGCAGGTAAGATCCCCTGAAAGATTACTTGAAGTGTTTGATGCCACCACATATGTGCTGTCGCTGGTTTTGATGACAGCCCCTTCAAGCCGGTTCTTGCCTTCACTTCCGATGCACTGTTGCCACATGAGTTCGCCTTCCGAACTCACTTTTACCACCCAAATGTCGGGATTTCCAGGGAATGAGTGGTTTCCCGAAACGTCACCGTCAAACGATGTTGTTGTACCAAAAACCAGAAATCCACCATCACCGGATTCAAATATGTTATAAACATAATCGCCTTTGCTACCACCCAAGCATTTTTGCCAGACGATGTTGCCTGATAAATCGATTTTAGCAAGCCAGATATCATCAGTTCGTGTTTCATTTTGGTATCCAAGATGATATCCGCATCCTTCCATATCTCCGTCGTCAGAGCTAGTATAGCCACTAACGATATAACCGTCGCTCGTTGCAAGTAATGTCGAAATACCATCGTGATAACTACCACTGTAACAACGTTGCCATTCGATATTGGTATTTGAATCCAGTTTAAAAAGTATGGTTGCAGCATACCAACTGAATGGTTCACATTCATAGTTGCCTCCACCCTCTACTTGTGCCGAACCGCCAAGAAGATAACCTCCGTCGCTGGTCTGAATAACTGCACTTCCTAAGTCAAATCCAGGGGCCCCAATGGAAAAATCCCACATTTTAATACCAAGGCTGTCGGTTTTTAACAGCCACATGTCCCATGCGCCATAAGCAATGGAAATATCACCATCAGGTGATGTAGTGCGCCCAAAAGCTGCAATTCCTCCATCATAAGTAGTAATGGCCGCCCAAAGGTCATCATATCCGTTTCCGCCGTACATTTTGTCCCACAATTTATTTCCTGCGCTGTCAATTTTAAGTATCCAATAATTAACGGTTCCCGGATAAGGGTTGAATGTTACATCCCCTCCGGTAGAAACACTGATAGCTGCGATAAAATAATTCCCTTCATCGGCAGGGAAAATATCAACTCCCTGGTCGCCGGAAGCTCCACCAAAAGTTTTATCCCATAATAGATTACCTTCAAGATCGGTTTTAAAAAGAAAAACATCATAATTGCCGGTTGAAGGCTCTGTATATCCGCTAATCAAATAATTGTCGCCGGCGAGTTCAATTCCGCGCGCTACATCGTGCGGGTTCATTTGAAAGCATTGCTGCCAGTTGATCTGCATATATTGAGGGAGAGCCGGGAAATGCAGGATTGAGCAAAATAATAATATTTTAAAGCGTTTCATAGCTGTATAATTTGACTAGAAACTGGAGTTTTGCCCATAAAGAGCAAAACTCCAAGGTACATGCCTATTTAACAATCAAATATACCTGTTTTTATGAAGCCTGTTACTTGCAGAGTGTAATTATAGATACCTGCTGGAGCACTACGGGTATCCCATACTTTTTGTCCCTGTTTTCCCTGCAATTGAAACGATTCAATCTGCTTGCCCGTGGCATCAGTAATGATCAGTATGGCACTGGTTTCATCACCCGGAAGGGTGTAATCGAAAGCAGCCCAGTATTTGGCTGGATTGGGTTTTACAGTTAGACTAAGGCCGAAGGCCTCAGCCATGGCATCTAAGTCAATAATACCGCTCTTAAAAGACTGTGTTCCGTCAATTTCAGGGCAATTGCAGAAATGCTGTCCGTAAAATGCTTCAAGGATGTTTTTAGCCTTGGCAGCAGAACTGCCTCGGTTGGCCTGTGCAATTGCGTTAAGCATTTCAATTTCGGAACTGGTAAGTTCCTGCAACTTGCGATCCTCAGAATGAAGTGTAAGTTCCAGGTTGAGCATGTTCATATAATCATTATGTTCTTCCAGCGCCTCTCCCTGAAGGTTATATAAATCTGGAAGCATGGCGGCAAGCGAAATAGCATCTGTAAAGTTTCCTTCCTGCATATATGTTGCAATAATTTGTCTATCAGCGGCAATTCCCCCCAGATTATTGAGCCAGTTTCTTAGCTCTACCAGGGCAACAATCGTATCATTCAGGTAGCTTCTGATCATATCGTTTGCAGCCCTTGTCTTGATGCGATTGTGTTTAGCCATTTGCTGCTGAAGAACCGTTTTGTAGGTAACACCCTCAGCTACCTGACGTAAAATATCTATCATGTAAGCCGGAAGCGGATTTTCTTTTTCTTCAAGATATTCGAGCAAGGCATCTTTTTTAAGCTCATCGGGGTTGGCTGCCAGAGGGTAGCTATAGCTAACCGGTCGAAAAATGTGTGCAAAAGGGCGATCTGGATAGTAATCAGGTCAGACCTCTTATAAATACCAGTGCTGGTTTGAGTTTATTCATTATTTTTGTGAGAACAATCGTAAACTTGTTTGTGAGCAAATATAAGTCCCCCTGCTTGATAATATTTTGAGTTACAGGTCGATTGATGATTCAATTCCGTTCAAATGAATTAATATGAAAATAAAAGAAAAAATATTGCACCTTCCAATCCTCGTTGAACAGGATGAAGATAATGTATATATCGTTAGTTGTCCTGTTTTTAAGGGTTGTCATTCCTATGGCAAAACAATAGATGAAGCTCTGGCAAACATCAGGGAAGTTATTGACATGTGCATAGATGAAGAGAAAGATAAAATATCTGATATAAACCGCTTTGTTGGCTTCAGGGAAATGGAGATTTCTTATAAAGCAGCGGCCGTATAAATAAAATTTTATGCAGGAATTTTTAGTTATTTCAGGTAAAGACTTTATTCGATTCCTTCAGAGACTGGGATTTAATGTTGTTCGCATTAATGGCTCTCATCATAGATTAAAACATCCGGATGGCCGGGTCACAACGATTCCGGTACACAAAAATCAAGATCTGCCGAAGGGACTGATTCGAAAAATTATTCGTGAAGATTTAAAAATAGAGTTGGATGAGTTCATGATTTTGTATAAGCAATTAGGTTAACCCTATGCGATTTCAACCTTTTCAGTTATTTCTGATCCTGCTCAGTGGGGTAGTGTTGTTGTTTATCATTGGTCCGCTGGTTGGAATGTTCGTGGCCACGTCACCGGATCAATTGTTTGAATCATCGAAAGATCCTGAGGTTCAGCGAAGTATTGGCCTTACTTTATGGGTATCGATGGCGGCTACGCTTGTTTTTGCCCTTGGAGGCATTCCGCTGGCCTACTTGCTGGCGAGGAGGGATTTTGCTATGAAGCGGCTCGTTTTGGGAATCATAGACCTGCCCATCGTGATCCCTCATTCCGCTGCCGGGATTGCAGTTTTGGGTTTTGTATCAAGGGATTCCTATTTAGGGAAATTAGGTTCGATGATAGGGTTGGATTTTGTCGGAGCGCCGGCTGGAATTGCCATCGCGATGGCATTCGTCAGCATTCCTTTTCTTATCAATGCGGCCCGGGATGGCTTTTCTGCCGTCCCGCTGAGATTGGAACTGGCGGCCCTTAACCTGGGAGCCACTCCTGCAAGAGTCTTTTTCTCCATTTCCCTTCCGCTTGCCTGGAGAAATATCGTGTCTGGGCTGATCCTGATGTTTGCCAGGGGGATGAGCGAATTCGGCGCCGTAATCATCGTCGCTTACCACCCGATGGTCACGCCTGTCCTGATCTGGGAACGCTTTAGTTCTTTTGGCCTAAACTACGCCCGGCCGGTTGCCGTTATTTTCATTGTGGTCAGCCTTATATTTTTTATTGCTTTGCGATTATTATCCCGGACAAGAAAAGATGCTTGAAATTAAAAACATAAACAAGACCTATCCTGAGTTTAAACTGGATGATATTACCTTTCAGGTTGAAGATGGGGACTATTTTCTTATCCTGGGGCCTTCCGGTGCAGGTAAGACACAAATCCTGGAGATCCTTGCCGGGTTGATCGATCCCGATGAAGGGAGTGTTATAGTTGAAGGGAAAAATATTACCGGCTGGAAAATTCAATCGAGGCCATTCGGGCTTGTTTTCCAGGATTATGCCATTTTCCCGCACATGAGTGTCAGGGAAAATATAAGTTATCCGATTCGTTTAAGGGGATTAGGCAGCAAGCAAATCTTTTCACAGGTAGTAACGCAGGCCGAGGCAATGGAGATAGGCCATCTGCTGGACAGGATGCCGCGGACATTATCGGGCGGGGAATTACAACGGGTTGCCCTGGCAAGGACCCTCATCCGTGAACCGAAATACCTGTTACTCGATGAACCATTGGCATCGCTCGATGTTTCCCTTCGCCAGGGATTGCGCAGCCTTTTGAAAGGGATAAATAACCAGGGGCAGACCATCATCCATGTTACGCATGATTACGAAGAAGCGCTGGTACTGGCTAATAAAATCGCTGTTATAAACCAGGGAAAGATCATCCAGTTAGGACCGGCCGATGAAGTTTTTCACCAGCCGGGATCAGAATTCGTAGCGCGTTTCACCGGGGTGAAAAATTACTTTGCAGCCCGCCTGTATCGCGAAATGGACAGGCAGTACGGTGAGCTGGAAAATGGCCAGGTACTGCGGCTGAATACCGAAGAGCCGGAAGGAAAAGGCTATATCATCCTGCGTGGCGAAGACATTTTTATCTCCCTTGAAAATCTCCCCACCAGTGCAACCAACCAGATGAAAGGGCAGATCCTTGAAATAAGCCCGTCTCCTTTTGGTTTCGAAGTTTTGGTAGATACGGGGACACGCTTTTATGCCAGGATAACCCGGGAATCATTACAAAAACTGGCTTTGCGTGAAGGTAAAGAAGTCTGGATCAGCTTTAAGGCCGCAAATGTTAAATTTGTGAGGGTATGATTGAGTTGGACAATTGCCCAACTGTCCAACTGCTAACTGTCCAATTATAATTTAGCGCCAAGCGTCAGCAACACGCTATGGTTCCTGGTGATGTTGGCTACAGATTCTGCATTTGTATAAAAGTAGTATTTATCTTTCATGTTACAATAAGCATAGGCCAGGTCCATAAAGAACCATCCTTCTTTGAGACCGATGCCGCCGGAGAAACCAAAGCGACTCCCGTCGTTCAGGTTTTGATCCTGGTAAGGTGAAGTGAAATACTTGCCCCCTGCCCTGAAGCTGAAGATATTGTACCGCCATTCCGTACCGACACGGATTTGATGTGAACCGGCATAGCTGTTCCGGATAGAACTGTTTTCATCGTTGAAACTAAAATCCGATGCATGGAAACGGGCAGAAGCATAATCGGCATATTCATAGTCAGCACTGACCAGTCCTATATTGCTGATGATGAAAGCCAGGTTTCCCTGCACCCTGAAAGGGGTTTGCAAAGCATAATTATAGCTTCCGGAAGGAGAACTTTCTACATATTTTGTATTCCCGTTATTGTCTGGTGTATAAAACTCTGATATCATAGTCACCTGCCAGTAATCTTTCATATTGCTGAACCATGAAGGAGTGTGGAATGCCGCGCCGAACCGGAACCAGTCGGTTGGCCGGTAGATGAAGCCCAGCTTGAAATTGAATCCGCTGCCGCGTGTTTCCAGGTCTTCTATCCGGTTAAAATATTTCAGGTCACTGTTTTCAATGTTACTTTCCTTATAGACTGATGATTCGTAATACCGGATAAACGGGATACCGAGCGTCATGCCCAGGTAAAGCCGGTCTTTAATATTAGCTCCTAAACTGAATACATATTCATTCATGGATCCCCTGGTATCGATCGATTTAGTTTGCAACTTGCTTCCTACAGGTATTGGGGAAATATATTGATTGTCTGTATTCGGATTGGCCAGATCAAGCAGATAAGACCACCAGGCTAAGTTAAGATCGAAGGCATAATCCCCGTTGGGATCTTGTTCGATTTGCAGGAAATTCGTTCCGTTAGCAGCCTGAACATAGGTATCGAGCAGTGAGTTGTTGGTATTTGTGCCAGTCATCTCATACCGGTGATTAAAATCGTTCAGCCGGTTAAGACCTGTGGCAAAAGTAACACCACTGCCCCCTGATTTTCTTTTTGAAGCCATCACAAAGCCAATGTTACCGAGGTAGAAGTTTGACCGCTGGCCGGATGCCCAGGTACCTTTATAAGTTGATTCTACATTTCCGAGATGAACAGCCGGAGTGATGATAAATTCAGAGGATTTGTAGAGGCCCAGTCCGGCCGGGTTAGTGCTGGCGGTGGTGAAGTCGGCGCCAAGTGCGCCAAAGGCACCGCTAAGTCCCATATAGCGGGCTGTTCCGCCGATATCGATCCGTGAATACCGCAATGCATCTGTTGAAGTTTGAGATAGCGCTGGATAGGCGGCTGTCAGAATGATAGCCGAAATGATCAGTATCTTTTTCATGATTGAGATATGTTAGGTTTACCTTCTTCCACCACGTGAGCCACCGCCGCTGCTGCTTCCACCGCTGTTTCCGCCGCTGCTGTTTCCGCCGCTGCTGTTTCCGCCGCCGCTATAACTACCGGACCTGGATGAACCACTGGATCCGGAGGAAGGTGAACTATATGATTTTGAAGGGGCAGAATAACTGCGGCTTCCGGAGCTGGAAGGAGCAGTATATGTGTTTTTGGAACTCGGCCTGGACGGAGTGGAATATTTCTGTGAAGGAGTAGCAGAATTATATTTACTGCTGCTTCCGCTTTCCCTTGTTGACGGGCTGGTAACTGCAGTGGACTTTCTTTCCGGCGTTGTTGAGTAAACCTTCCGGGTATTTTGCCCTTCCTGCCAGGAGAATGTGCGGGTATCACGGGTGCCGGGACTGATATATTCCTGTTTCGAGGGGGTAGTCCGTGCATTGGGTGAAGTATAGGTCTTAGGTTTCTCATAAATCATATCCGGCTGTACCTTTCTGCTGGGTGATAAGGTTGTGGTCTTATCAACTTTTGTATTACTGCCTGTTGGACGTTCAGAGCGGGCAGACTCTGCAGGCTTGCTGTAAGAGGGCTGGCCGGCTGTCACGGAAGTTTTGGTCGCTGTTCCCTCTGTCCTGGTGCCACGGGCACCCTGGTCGAACGACTGGATATTGTTATTATCGCCGGTGCGATCGCTGCGTGATAGGCTCCCAGTACTGTTGCTGCCATCTGAAGCGCCTGAACGGCTGCCTCTTGGACCATAATAATTTCCGTATGGGTCAGGTTCAGGGTCAGGATATGGGTAATAGCCACCACCTCCGTAGTAACCATCCCAGTAACCGTTCCAATAACCGTTGTTATAACCGGCCCAGTAAGAACCGCCTCCGTAGCCGGAATATCCGTAGCCCCATCCGCCGTAGTAAGGATAGTACCATGGATCATAATATCCCCAATATGGACTATAGGAATAATAGGGATATCCCATACCATAATATCCTCCCCAGCCATAACCCATGCCGAAGCCAAGCGACAGGCCGGATCCGCAGCATCCGTAACCGCTATAAATATTGCTGCCCATAGCGTAAGGGTCACCGTTGTAATAATAGTTATCGGTGTAATAATTATCGTAATAATCGAAGCCCGGGTTATCGCTATGGAATCTTTTAACCCGTGAGGAATATTCGTAATCATAATATTCGTCAGAATCAAATTCCCCTTCGGCATATTCCGGAGAATAATAATCTCCTTCATAGGCTGTGGTTGATTCGACCGGTTGTGACTGAACCGTTACATCCTGTGCGACAACGTTCCTGGCCGGCTTATTGGACGAAGAATACACTTCGTCGTAAGGAGCGGATGCATCATATGTCGATGAGCATGATGCAAGGAACAAACTGAAGATAACGGTTAAAATGGCTAAGGTTTTCATGGTTTTTTCCTCCTGTGATTTTATTGCCCTGTGGGAACTGAGATTCTTCATTATTGATTAATTTTGTGCTTTATTTCATCCGTAAAAAAGCAAATACTATACCAAAATCAAAAATGGCTAAAGATTTTTCAACCCGGGAGGAAAATTACGCGCAGTGGTACAATGATCTGGTGATTAAAGCAGACCTGGCCGAGAACTCGGCGGTGCGTGGATGTATGATCATAAAGCCTTATGGCTACGCGATCTGGGAGATGATGCAGGCATCACTCGACAAGATGTTTAAAGATGCAGGACATGTTAATGCATACTTTCCGCTTTTTATCCCAAAATCTTTTTTCAGCAAAGAAGCATCTCATGTGGAAGGCTTTGCAAAAGAATGTGCAGTAGTTACCCATTACAGGCTGAAGAGTTCCCCTGATGGGAAAAGCGTTATCGTGGATGAAGACGCAAAACTGGAAGAAGAGCTGGTCATCAGGCCCACTTCGGAAACGATTATCTGGGATGCGTACCGCAACTGGATACAATCATACCGTGATCTTCCAATCCTTATTAATCAATGGGCCAATGTGGTACGCTGGGAAATGCGGACCCGTCTTTTCCTGCGTACTACAGAATTTCTATGGCAGGAAGGGCACACTGCCCATGCCACCGAGCAGGAAGCGGTTGATGAAGCTAAGATAATCCTCGACATTTATACCCGCTTTGCTGAAGACTGGATGGCTATGCCCGTACTCAGAGGGGTAAAATCTCCTAATGAACGGTTTGCCGGAGCGTTGGAAACTTATTGCATCGAAGGATTAATGCAGGATGGCAAAGCTTTGCAGGCAGGCACCTCTCACTTTCTCGGCCAGAACTTCGCAAAAGCGTTTGACGTTAAATTTTTAAGCGAAGAAAACAAACTGGAACATGTCTGGGCAACTTCCTGGGGTGTTTCTACCCGCCTGATCGGCGCCCTCATCATGACCCATTCAGATGATCATGGCCTTGTCCTGCCTCCAAAACTGGCCCCTCACCAGGTCGTCATCATTCCTATTTATAAGAATATGGAACAACTGACCCGGATAACCGAACGTGCCGGACTCATTAAAAAAGAGCTGGAGGCAAAAGGGATCAGGGTAAAATACGATGGGCGCGACACCCAGAAACCGGGCTGGAAATTTAATGAATATGAATTTAAAGGTGTTCCTGTAAGGATAGCCATTGGTCCCCGCGACCTCGAAAACAACACCGTGGAGGTGGCTCGTCGTGATACATTGGAGAAGGAAGTCCTGCAGGCCGTCCACCTGGATACCAAGATCGAGCACCTGCTGGAACAGATCCAGAAAAATCTTTACCAGAAGGCCTATTCATTCCGGGAAAATAATACTTTCCAGGTTGATTCATGGGAGGAGTTTTTAGAGAAGATCGAAGAAGGCGGTTTTCTCCTGGCTCACTGGGACGGCACCTCCGAAACCGAAGAACGGATCAAGGATGAAACAAAGGCCACCATCCGCACCATTCCGCTCGATGGCCCGATCGAAAAAGGCAAATGCGTTTATAGCGGAAAACCCTCGCAGCGGAGGGTTGTGTTTGCAAGAGCTTACTAGTTTTGAATTCTGAGTTCCGAATTAAAAGTTCTTGCTGCCTACTGTCAACTGCCAACTTCTAATTTCCAAACCCCATACTACCCAGCGGGAAAGTAATCGTAACTTTCAGCGCAATATTGTCCTTGAACATAGGATAGCTGTAAGGCCCCCAGCGGTAATAGGCACCAACACCAAGTGAATAAATCCTCAGGTTTAAAAGGTTATTGATCAGAAAACCACTTTCGTAAAATCCCTGTTCAAGGGTTTTGTAATTGATTTTGAGATGGTTTTCATTATACCTGAGCCATCCGAAAGTTACATTGGTGGATATGAGAAATTCAGGCTGGAATTTCTCCCACCTTTTTAATAGTTTACCGAAATTATGCGTGAAATATAATGCCACATAGCGATCACTGAGGAATTCGTTCATCTTCATTGTGGCAAAACTGTAAGGGGCGAAGATGGTGAAAAAGCGGTAACTGCCGTTGCCATTATAAAGGTCTGTTGCCGGAAGAGCCCGGTCGATAAACCCTCCTTTCAGCATTAAACTGGTTTTTCCAAGATACTTCGTGTAAAACGACTTTTCAATCTTCAGATCGATGCGATTATAAGCATATTCACCGTCAAACAATCCATCAATCCCATGGGTATATTCGATCCAAAGCACTGGATATTTTGTACCTAAAGACATCCGTACCCGCTTGGTCACGATAAACTTTTCCCGGAAGGCAAACCGGAAACCTGCACTGATTTCGGTAAACCTGAATTCATCCTGGGTAACGATGGGGCCATCCTGGGCCAGGACGTAGCGGTAACCATCGGAGGCTTCTTTGGTTATCACTTTAAACCCTAATCCGAATTTAAAATCACGAAACAGCCTGAAACCAAGCGTTGTTGAAAGGTTTTGGGTAGGGTTCATCCGTTGGATCAGGAAAATACGCCAGTTTTCCCCGGTCAGGAAATTTTCATTGTCATCGAAAAAATGAACACCGCCGGTTTCCTGCAAATCGAAGCTGTATTTTGCTCCCCAGGTAACTTCATTCCTTCGGTTCAGCACGGTACTAACATCGCCCCCGTACTTGGCCGACTTGTCACCAAACCCGTATCCCCAGTAACCACCGACCTTAAACTTACGGGAAAGCTTGTCATTGGTGTGAATGCCCAACCCCAGGTAAAGCCCCTGGTAAGGATTGTATTTTATGATCCGGTCCAGGTCGATGTCAATAAACTTAAAGGGGACCCTGCCACTCATCAGGGTTTCGAAACTGTTGGCGATCTTGTCGAAATTAGCTTCCCGCCCGATACTATCCAGGAAGAAATAAGTGCGCTGGTCACGTACCGACAAAGTATCTAGCCTGTAGGAATTCCAGAAGGAGCCGGGTTTTTCATGAGATGCCGGGTCAACATCCACGCCCAGCGTGGCAAATTGCCGCCTGACCAGTTCGGGGTTGATGACAATATCGCGGATGTAACTTTTTCCGATCCCGACCAGTCTTGCCGTGACATCACCGGCCTTTACCACCATTCCAGGTAAAATTATATCGGTATTAAGCTGAACCGGGAACCATTGTTCGTCATTGATATACTCATACTTCTGCTGGATCTTGATACTGAGACTCTCGGCCCGGGCAGGGCGTGCGATGGCATTCTGGATGGCCCATTTGTTGGAATTTATATACAGCACGCCTTCCAGCCCGTCGAAATTAGTATTTGGTTTGGGACGGTAAGAAATGATAAAGACGGTATCCAGCCTTTCGGTATACAGCGTATCTTCCAGGATAAAAATATACCTGGTCTTGCTACCGTTGCTGATCGGGTTGATATAGCTTTTGTCGAGGATCTGGAAAAATTCACGGTAAAAAGAGGTCGACTGTACCTGTGAAACCAGGAAAACAAAGATAGGGTCCTGAAAACCCGATATCCGGTTGGCTTTGACATTCTCATAGTTCCGGTCCGGCGCCATGAACTTCCTTTCGACCACCGTTTCCATGATAGCGATATCCTGTTGACTGAAAAAATCCTTCAATTTTGTCATGGAAGAATCGGAGATTGTTGTGTCAGCGATGACGACAGCACTGGTGTCCGGCTGAAATGCAGCCGTATCAAGCCTGGCCGTGAATATGGTTTTTTCATAGGAAGTGTAAGAAAAGGTTTTGAGCTTTTCCGGATCATTCTGATAACGGTTGGCCATTACACTGTCGATGATCCGGTGGGCAGGATTGATGGTCGGCAGGATGATCACTTCATTGAGATCGAAGGTCTTGCGCTGCAGGCTTATGACGAGATTCTCCTTTTTGTTTCCCGGGATCGTGAAGTTAAAGGGATAATATCCAACATAGGTCAACTGGATGGTTTTGATGGGGTGGCCGGAACGCAGGGAGAATTTTCCGTCAATATCGGTAGAAACGCCGGTCCTGGTCCCTGGTTGGATAATATTGACGAATGCCAGTGGCTCTTTTGTTTCAGCATCGAAGACTTTACCGGAGATCGTATAAGATTGCTGAGCCTTAAGATTTAGGCTGATAAAAGCGAGAAAAAGGATGAGAAGAATAAACTTTCCGGATTGAGAAATCATCCAGCAAAATTAGGAAAATCTTCAAACCGAAAAGTAAGATTGAAGCTCTCTAAGTGTATTTTCGCTTGTTTTAAGATCTTTGACAATGATCCCTTTTTCGAGGATAGCAATACGGTTACAAACCTCTGTTACGTGGTTGAGGTCATGGCTTGAGATCAGCATGGTGGTTTGTTTTTCCTTTGTCAACTTGTTGAGCATATTGATAAGGCGGATCTGTGAAGAAGGATCCAGGCTGTTGAAAGGCTCATCGAGAATGATCACTTCGGGTTCCGCCATCAGGGCCGCGGCAACGCCGATCTTTTGCTGGTTCCCTTTTGAAAGGTCGCGGATGAACTTTTTCCTGCCCAGCACTTCTTCATTAAAAAAATCTTCCATGGATGATAAGAAAGATTTTAAATCTTCCGCCGACATGCCATGTATCCTGCCGTTAAACTCGAAATACTCCTCCGGGGTGAGAAAATCAATGAGGAAATTCCTGTCGAGATAAGAACCGGTGTAATATTTCCAGCTTTCTGATTTAGAAACATTGTTCTCTTTCGACAACACATATCCTGTCTGCGGACGTATCAAATCGAGGATCAACCGGAATAAGGTTGTTTTTCCCGCTCCGTTATTTCCGACCAAACCGAAACTTTCGCCTTTTCCTATAAAAAGTTCCTTTATATCCAGCACCGTAGCACCGCTATAAACTTTACTAAGGTTATTAATTGTGAGCATCCTTGAAAATTAAAAATTCACCGTTTCACCGTTTCACTTTTTCACTTTTTCACTTTTTCACTTTTTCACTTTTTCACCCACCTTCTCTGAATCCATCAGCCATAATATATTTTCTTTTATAAAAATTTCTTTCGATCGCTTTGACCCAGTATTTCCTGGTCAGCAATCCTATGATACCGATAAAGCCAATCGCAGCCAGGCCTGCATAGCGGTAACCCATCAGCCCGAAAGGGGCATAGATCAGGATAGGCAGGACAAAGGCCGGGAGCAGTACCAGCCAGTTAGCAGCCCCAACTCCTTGGTAATTAAAGCTTGAGCCCTTGCTGAGGTCCATTCTTTTCTTGTTATAAGTCGCCATATATATGAGCACATAAGAAATAAATCCCAGGTTAAAAAGATAAGTGACAAAATTGATCAGCAGGATTTCCAGGTCGAAGAATAAGTAGGGGATAGTTATGATGAAGCATATCGTTGAGATAAGCATGCCGATGGATAATTTGGCTTTGATGTACATGTCCATATCCACCCTGCTGGTCAGGATGCCGTCGAAATGATTGCTCTCGTAGCCAAATGCGTAGTTCAGGTAATTCATTGTCATCCCGCCGGTCATGAAGGTGCCGACAAAGATGAGCCAGCCGATTTCATTATGATACTGCGGCATCGGATAAAACATAAAGCCATAAAGTATAAAAATCGGGAACATATACAGCATAGTCCGAGTTCGTTTGTGCCTCCACCAGAGCTTCATGTCGAGCATCACCAGGTCGCCGGTAAGGCCGAGGGAAGTCAGGTATTTGATCCGTGGGATATCCTGGACATGGTAGGATTTTCTTTTGATGATCTCCTCGGGGTACAGCTTGCTTTTTAGCAGGAAGAAGTTAAGACTGTAAGAAGATAAGACTAGTAAGACAGGAAGAGCTGTAAGGACAGGGTACTTCAGCAAGGCAGCAAAGAACGCTGAAGAAACTGCGGTTAGTTTAATAAAACCAAAATGATCTATCACGGCGAGGGCGATCAGGACAACACCGGCCAGCAAGGTGATCAGCGGCTTCGACACGAGTTGCCTCTTGAGGTAGGTGGCCAGGAAATTATTGTTGAAAATCAGGAAGATGACTGCGATAACCCAGGCCACGGTTGACAGGCTGCTGTAGGCCGGCGCAAGAGATCGAAGGGCGAAAGGTATGAAAACCAGCAGGGGCAGGAAATTTAATGGGTGGAAAACAGATTTGGAAATAACAAAATGCACCATCGTTCTTTTCCTGATGGGCAGGTGAAGGTAGGATTCGATGGCGAAAGTCGGCAAAGACTGCATCAGGTATCGGACAAGCACGTCAAATCCAAGGTAATATATGATAATACCATTAAAAATGATGATCGGGTCATCGTCGGGAAATATTTTCCTGAGGATCGGATCGATGAGGATCCCGAGCATCAGCAGGTACAGCATCATCAGTAAAAGAAAAAAACCGATGAAGATGTTGGTGGCAAGATTGCGTTGCCAGATCGACGACCGGGTATTTTCTTTCCATTGTTGTTCAAGAAAAATTTTAAAAAGCATGATTGGAAGAATTAACGTTACGCAAAGGAAGCAAATTCCATGTTTAAATCCGCAAAAAACTGACTAAAAGTAAAAATCGGTTAATTTTATCGGTGAATATAATTCTTTATCAATGAAAGATAACCAGATGGACATGATCGCCAAAACTTTTGAGGGGCTTGAAGAAATCCTGGCAAAGGAATTGAGTGACCTGGGTGCTGAAGACATCGGCCTTTTAAAAAGAGGTATCGAATTTAAGGGTGATAAAAAGTTATTGTACATGGCAAATTACAATTGCCGGACAGCTCTGAGGATTCTTGTTCCCGTGGCACGCTTCAGGGCGGCTGATGAAATCATGCTTTATGACGGCGTGCGGAGTATCCCATGGGAAAAATATCTCGATTTTTCGGGGAAGTTTGCGATCGACAGTGTTATCAGCTATTCCCCTTTTACCCATTCCGGTTTTGTATCCCTTAAGGCGAAAGATGCGATCGTCGATCGTTTTCGCGACCGTTTCGGTAAAAGGCCTGATGTCGATACAGTGGATCCTGATCTCAGGATCAATGTCCATCTGTTCAAGGAGCAATGTACAGTTTCCATCGACAGTTCCGGTTCGTCATTGCACCTGAGGGGTTACCGGAAAGCTTCGACCGAAGCACCGCTTAATGAGGTCCTGGCAGCCGGTTTGTTATTACTGAGCGGCTGGGACCGTAAAACCCCCTTCGTCGACCCGATGTGCGGTTCAGGTACATTGCTTATTGAAGCGGCATTGCTGGCTGGAAAAGTGCCCTCGGGATACTACAGGCCACTGTTTGGTTTTGAGAAATGGAAGGATTTCGACAGCAAACTTTGGGATATCGTGAAACGGGAATGTGAAGAAGAAATAGTGGAGCCAGGGGTACCTTTACGTGGTTATGACAGGGATGAAAAGGCCGTTCAGGCCTGTCTGACCAATATTGAACAAGCAGGCGTGGGAAAGTTCGTCCAGGTTGAAAAAGCCGATTTTGAAACAGGACTCCCACCATACCCACGAGGTTTCTTGCTAACCAATCCGCCTTACGGTGAACGGATAAAAGTCGATGACATCAAGAAGTTTTACCAGGATTTAGGCGACGTGCTGAAAAAAAACTATGCGGGTTACACAGCCTGGCTGCTTGGATCGGACCTTGAAGCCTTGAAATTCATAGGGCTCAGGCCCAGTCGGAAGATCAGGGTCATGAACGGGCCGCTGGAATGCCGGCTGGTCAAATTCGATCTTTATGAAGGGAAAAAGTATGAGGGAGTAGGACGGTAAGACGGTAAGACGGTAGGACGGTAGGACGGTAAGACGATAGGCATTAACTATGCTTCAATGATTTCGCCGTAGGCGATATAGTTTTGGTGTGCCGGGCATGTAGTAAATCTCAATGGTGCGGGGGTAAACGCCTCCAAGTCCAAAAAGAGCCGTAATGGCCGGAATCTTATAGCCGAAAGCAAGGGTGTCCCGGGCGACCGGGAATCCGA